>Ga0214919_10007099_pt1 | contig 15216 bp, 22 predicted proteins | sample LL1503_MetaG_FD_177994 | JGI IMG/M metagenome (GOLD analysis project Ga0214919, IMG submission 177994) | Freshwater microbial communities from Lake Lanier, Atlanta, Georgia, United States - LL-1503 | ecosystem: Environmental > Aquatic > Freshwater > Lake | place: USA: Georgia | collected... | reverse complement strand
CATAATCAGAAGCTGCAGTGTTACTAACCATAGGCATTGCTACGACTGCCGCAGCCGCAGCACTTGAAGCCGAAGCGGAAGCTGACGAAACCCCTGAACCAGATGGGGCAGTAATCGTCGGTGCTGTAAAACTAGGAGTTGAAACGGAAGGTGCTGAGATTGAAACAGATGAAACTGAGGGCTTTGCAATTGTTGAGATATTGGGCAATAGTGGAATTGCATTGTAAGCCCGAATCAATATATTGATACCATCAATGGCAATTGAAACTGCACTCTTGATGAAATTGATTACATCAGCAATGACATCGATTATTCCCCCAGCGATTTTCCCTAAGAATGTCAATGCTCCGCCTAGTACAGTTGTGATTACTGGAACGATATAAGTCACAATAAACTTTGCAAAATCAGTAAATGTATCTTTGTTTCTTTCAACTGCATCAGTAATTGGTTTGAACGCCAATGCAAATTTTTCAAGATTTGGAACGACTTTATTTACAACAAATTCAACTAGAGTCTGAATGACCGGTAATAATTTAGCACCCACATTTTCTTTTGCTTCATTAAATGTTTCACTCAATCGTGCCATTCGACCTTGGAAGGTTTCAGCGTTTGCTGCAGCTGCACCGCCAAATAAATCAGTTAATCTTTGTTGTGTTTCCTGAAATGACATCGTTTTAAGTTCGGCTGTGGAAAGTCCAATTCCCAGTTTTGCCAAAGATGCTGCATTGCCGTCATATGCTTTTCCGAGAGCATTAGCAACTCCCTCTAATGGCTTGCCAGTGGCTTGTGAAATATCTAATGCTAAATTTAAAAGTTCTGTTGATTTGGCAACATCATTTGTTGAAAGAGCTAGTCGCGCCATCGCCGGACGGAGTTCAGTGTCAGAAACTCCAGTAGCCAATTGGATCTTAGTAATCTGTTTTTCTGTGGCGGCGATTTGCGCTTCAGTTGCACCAGTAGCATTTTTAAGAGCTTCAGCCAAACGAACCTGTGCAGCTTCATCCTCAATGGCAGCCTTGACTCCATCAATTGCAAGTTTGGTTGCATATGCACCAGCGGCAACTGCAGCGGCAGCGAATGCTGCTGCCGCGACCTTGCCAAATTTTTCTAACTTACCGCCGAAACCTTCAACTTCATTTGCGCCCGTATCAAGTTTCTTTTTTAAATCATCGACATCAGCAAGTATCGAAAGTTTAAGCGTTCTACTTCCAGCCATTAGTCATCCCACTTTCCAAGAATTTTACTAAAAGCCGCTTCCCATTTTGCAATCAATTGAGGCTGAATTGCGCGAAGGGTTGGGTATACGAAATAACCTTGACTGCCGCGCCCTCGATTTGGAGTACGGGTTGGAAACTGATGGTATCGATTAGATCCAAATTCAAAACCTGCCCATAAATCCTTTGTTGTACCACCGCCTGAAAATTTCTGTGATGCGAAACCGTAAGAGAATTCTCCCACCTTTGATGATTTTGATATTTTCGCGCCGTCGGCAATTCGTTGTACGGCAGTTGGATTGACTGTTCTTGTCGCTGCAGTTTTTTTAATTTCACCAGCAGCGAATTCAGCAAGTGCGGATGATTCTCGTTTGGCTGTATCAATAGCTTCATCATCCATAGCTTTAAACGCACCAATAACCGAGCGGAGTTCTTTTCGGTCATAGGCGACTTTGACTTCATCTGCCATTCCGTTTCTCCAATATCTCGATTGCTGTCATAATCTGATCGGCATCTATCCATTGATCCATCGGAATCCCTGTTTCAATAGCCAACTGAATTATGATTCGGTTAATGCTTCCTTCGGGGTATCTTTTGGGTCGGCATCACCTGTTGTCACATTCGCAATTGTTTCGCACCAGACTTCGAAACTCTTGATTGGTTGTCCTGCGCTATTACGCTTTTTTGCGTTATAGGCTAAAAACATCAAATCCCAAATTCCTATCTTGTCGGATGCTTGACTGATTGTGAAACCGGTTTGGCGTTCCCACTTTGCCCACTCTGGTGGTTGAGCCACAAAGGTTTCAATATCACCAGAGTTATATTCAATTGTGATTGGTAATTTCATTGCTCCCGATCTCCCTTATCTCTCTTAGCTGAAAGTTTCTGCTGGCATTCCCACAACTTGGAATGTCCAAGATTGGGTTTGTGCGCCGGGTGCTGCTCCACCTGCTGATGGAAAGATTGGCAACACATTAAATGCCCAAACTGCGCCAGTGGCAGCAGTTAAAGATACTGCAAGTGTTGTGTTTGGTGCGGATTCACACGCAGTCCACATTGCCTCACAGAGCGATGAAGCTGCGCCCCAATCAGATAACATCTCGACTGCAAAAGACCAGTTGTCATCTACAGCTTTGTAAGCACGACCATCGAGAGTTTGAAAAGTTTCGATTGTATGCTCGTTTGAAAGTGTTGCGCTGGTAACCTGTGGATCATAATCAACGGTAGCGATGGTTAAATGCAGGTCGCGCCCAGTTACAACTGTTGTTGCCATTGGATCTCCTTAGTTTGTCTGTGTGTAACGATAAGTCACACGAATATCTGCGACAAGCAAATTGCTCGCGCCTACTTGTGTCACCGTTGGTTTTTCAACCACTGATAACTCAACCCCTGACGGCATTGCCGCCAGAATACTTATTACCAATTTTTCTAAATTATCCAGCGATGCGGAGTTTGAATTATACGCGACCAATGCCGAAACAACGAGATTGACTTTTAGTCTTAAACTAGACTTGCCTATATTTTCAATTTCAAAATATGGTGCATCTGGAACAATTACAGCAGCTGGTGGGATGACTGATTCTGGAACGAAATTGTAAACATTAGCTGCAACGCCAGATAAAGCGGAAGCGATTGTTTGGCGAACATTATCTTGAACCGATGATGCAGTCATTGTGCCATCGCTTCAACATCGAGATATTGACCTAGTAAACCCACCACCCGATTAAAAAGCGATCTACCTAATTTATACGGTGAAACGCTGAAATCAACCCCTTCAATTTGACCGCCACCGGCAGTACGCGATTGAAAGACTTCAACGGAAACAGCGAGTACAGCTGATTCAACAGCACTAACTCCAACATAAGTTGATGCACCTGTAAGTGTGGCAAGTCCCGAAGGAATGACATATTTTTCTACAATATCGGCATTTGTGATTGCAGCTGTAAATGTGTAATCGCTAATATCAATAACTGTTCTGGTTCCATTAAAAGGTGTTCCACACAATGTAATTACTACGGATTGACCTTCTGTAAATTCGTGCAATCCTTGTGTTGTAAATGTTGCAACATTCGCAGTCAATGAAACTTGCTTGATTGGTGCTGTGAATGTAACAAGCATCGGCAAAACAACGGCTTCGGCAGTATCAATTATATCTGTCAAATAAGCATCAGAATAAAGAGTGGATGATACGCCCAGCACTGATCGCAATTCGCTTGCAGTAACAATGCTGGACATATCAATCCTTTCAGACTAAGTAAGTGTGGCTCGGGAGCAAACCACACTCACATTTGGTTTTTTATTAAGCAGTCATATTGTAACGGCGCAAACCAGTTGCACGCTTTACAATTGTTGCAAGGTATCCGTGAATTGAAACTTCAACCTGTAGATTTGTAACTTTTTGAACAGTGATTGTTCGTGGTGCTTGCTCATAAATTCCAATTGAATTTGGAGCAACAATGAATGCAGAATCATCGATAGTTGTTGAAACCATTCCGTTATCAACAAACAGATCTAAGCCCAAAACTGAACCTCGGGCAGAACCTGGAGTTACTGTTCCACCAGAATTTTGAGGAACATAAGCATTGAAAATTGGACGACCGGCAGTATCAGTTGCGCCGAGCATCAATTCCCATTGAGAAGCACCAGCAACATAAGCATTTGCGAAGTTACCGGTTCCAGCATAAGCAGCTGGAGCTTCTTTTGCTACATAAGCAATTAAACCAGCGGCTGTTGTTGCTTGGCTTGTTGCAAGTGTTCCACCAGCTGTTATGGCTGCGATTACAGCAGCATTAGTTGCTTTTGCGTAAGCTGCAGTCATTTCATTTAGTAATTCATTATAGAAAGCAGGTGAACCTTGGAGATCTAATAATTCAACAGAAAAGCGGTTTAACCCAGCATATTTTGTTGCAGTACCAGTTAAGTACGAAGTTGTCATCCCAGTTTCTGATGGTGCAATAGCCTCAGCAGTCGAAGCGACGGTTGGCGCAGTTCCAGTCTTAGGAATTGAAATTGTGGTTCCGATGAATGCGTGTGGTGTTGCACCGCCGCAAGCCTCGATAGTTGGACGACCGAAAGAGCGTTGTGCTGATCCTAAAAATTCATTTAGGTATTGCACCGGATTGTTACCAGTTTCGGTTGAGAATGAATCATCAGCTGCACGAACAAATAGTGCAGAATCTTGATTACCTAGTTGTGCTTTGATTGAATGCTCCAAATAAGATCCCGCATTTACGATTGGGGATCTTGGAGTTGCGTAGAATGCTGGGCGTGGCGCAGCGGCTTCTACTTTAGCAGCCTCGACCGCTTCGGTAGCGGCAGGTGCTTCTGAAACGGTGTCAGACACTTTATCTCCTTCTGTTTTTACCTCTGAATCGGACGATTCAGAAACTTCATCATCTAGTTCTGATGCTGCAACGCGTTCAACAACGCTGCCCGGAATTGCACCATCTGTTACTAACGATACTTCAATCAATTGTGATTTTTGTATCGCCATAACACCATTTTTATTCGTCCAAGCATCTACAGTAACTCCCACACTAAAATTGTCGCGAAGTCCAGTGCTGGCTTCGATAAGTGCATCGGATCCAGCAGTTGTTTCGGCAATTTTAAATGATGCAGTAATTCCGGTTGCATCTTGTGACCATTCCATCAATTTTCCAATTGGTGCGGATCGTTGATGCTCTAAAAGTAATTTTATATTCTTGCCAAAAGTTATTGAATCTTTTTCAAATACTGTTGCTCCTGCAGAAGTGTTGCCCTGTGCATCAAATTGAACGATACGACCGGCGATCACTCTTGATTGTGTATCGGCTGCAGTAAGGGTTACTGGAAATTCAATTTTCATCTGATTAGATCTTCTTCCTCTTGAATTTGCTCGACACTCATCGCGCCGATGCGGTTTAAAATCTCATAAACTTGTGCGCGTTCTAATGGGTTTCCACGCAAAAAGTCATCGAGATCAAATCGCACCTCTGTATTTGAAGGCACGAAATCTGGGAGTGATAATCTTTTTTCTACACTATTTAAAAGTGGGCGCAAAGAAAAATCGATAAGTGCGCGGCGTTCTTGAACTGCGTTTGAATAAGTCATTGAGGTTTGTTCAGCACTCAAAAAATAAGCACTAATGCCTGCGGCGCGTGCGACTTCCAAAGCAACATATTGTCTTGCTTCATTCATTTGTAAAGATTTTGGGTCAAATCCCACAGCTTGCATTTCAATGTCAGCATTTAAAAATGCAGTGGATCTTGTTGCTCTTGCACTTCTCCAAGATTCGAGCAATTTACTTACTCGTTCCGCTGGTAAATTTGTACCATTAGATTTCAAAACCATAGATGGAACTGGTTCTTTTGCGTAATTTTCAGCTGCTTTTTCTAATTCAATTGCGGCGCGAACTGTGCGACCTGCGCGATTTAAAAAGCCTTCATCAAATCCATCGAAACGAATTAAACTTCCAATTCCTGCATTTGGAACTAAATAACCATCTAATGTATAACCAATTATTTCCGTATTTGTTAAATTATATTTAACACCAACGCGAGTTGGTGAAACGCGAGTCCAAGCGCGTACACGACCATCCTCAGCATAAGCATCAAGTACTAATCCGTACCCAACACCTGTCATCCAAATATCCTCGACTAACCAAGAATAAATAACAAAGCCTGACACACGCGGATCGGGTTGATTGATTACTCGAAGTGGCTCGATGTGTGCGCCAGAGATTTTATTATACTGTTCTAATGGTAAAGAGGCGATAGTTCCGCAAATTATATTTCGAGCGCGGGCAACTGATGGCACACTCATTGCTGCAGCTCTTGAAACATTGGTTGGTGCGTTGATAACACCAAAATATGAATCGGCTAAATTGTAGGGAACATCAAATGCAGAAACATCAACACTTGTTGGTTGAATTTGGGGTTTGCCCACAAAAATATCTTTTAAGATGCCCATTTAGGCGCAATTGTAGCACCTAGCATTAGGCAACAACGATGTCAATCTCTGTTTCGGGTCGTGTCGCAAAGTGTCCAGCCATACTGCAAGCAACTGCTCCACAAATTATTGCATTTGAAATTTTCCTGCCCATAATCCAACCGCCATCCCCAAAAGGCAATTTAACAGCTGATAAAACTTGTTTCGTTAATTCCTCATTCCCTGCGTGAATGACCCGACCACTTGCCACTGCGCTGAGGAATTCGTCACAACTTTGTGCATAATCCAAACCATCGATATCTGCAATCTGAATACCAGCAGGTTTTAATCGAGAAGCTACCGCACCAGCAGTGCGCTTTGAATAAGCCACCAATTGTGTTGGAAACTTACGCACCCAGTCAGCAATATCATTTGCCATTTGCCTATCATCCAAGGTTGAAGGGTTAAACCAAGTTTGAAGCAAAATCAAAATGAATTGATCTCCCATTCTCTGACTGGCTACTAATGCGGCGTGCTTTCGATCTGGGGACAAATCAACTGCCAACCAAGTATCAGCATCTGGTGATAGTCGTATCCCGCCGACCTCACAAGCGTGCCATTGTGACGGAACAATGACCGGATTGATTGTATCTACCCATTGAGATAAAACTTCAGTGCGAATAATATCCTCTGGATCGTTAAGAATCGCTCGGATATTATCTGGATGAATGGTAAATCCTAAAGATGGGTTAGCTTGTGCAATGCCTTCCCAAAATTCTGGATCATCCGGATCAATCTTGACCCCTACTTCAGCTGACCATTCGAAATAACCAATCGGATCATCAGCACCAGCAGCCGCAGCCAAACCGCGTTCCCTTAATTTATTTAATACTATGGAATGTTGATCACCGGCTGACGAGTAAATCCAAATCTGTGGATTCGGTGAAGCCATTTGGGTATATCGCATCGAAGCCCAAACATCCTCATCGTGGTATTCACGGACTTCATCCAAATGGATCGTTGAAGGGGCTGAGATGCCTCTGGAAGCGTTGTTATTTGCTCGGATGATATAACGCGCACCATTATGTAATCTAATCTCTTGTAAGCCCTTGGATTCAAATTTCTTTTCAAAATAACCAGCCAGTTTTGGATTCGTTTCAATAATTTCCAAGATCTTGTAAAAGATTTCCGACGATGTAGTCAATTTATGAGCTGTTCCTAGTTGTAATTTCTCACCCCAAACGAACATTCCGGTAAGAATTCTGAGAGCCATAAAGGTACTTTTGCCATTTTGTCTTGACATAATCGCGACGATTTCGGGGTACAACCATCGATTATCAGGCTTGTATTTATGGGCTTCGATAGCTAAATATTTTTGCCATTTTAGTAATGGATAACCGATTTCAGCACAAAAATCAATCATTTCCTGCCCTCGCGAAGGAAAATCACGGGTTTTGTGCTGAATTCGGGGTTTTGTCACACCTTCCAAAACCGATGGCTTCGGTATTAGAACTAACTCTCCCATCTTGTTTTGTTTGTTTTCCAGTTCAAGCATCGTAATGCGTTTTCGATTCATTTTCAGGACAAAAAGAACCAAGGAGGGTCAGGGGTGTTCTTGCACGCTCAAAAAACCTACCCCCTTTTGAATAATTGCAATGGGCGCACAAAGATTGTAAGTTTTCAGGGCTATCCCCGCCCTGTAATCGCCTTGGAATTATGTGATCAACGGTAGTCGCCTCAGCTCCACACAACTGGCACACATATTGATCACGGCGAAGGATCCGTTGCCTTATCTTGCGCCATTGTGATGTACTTCCTTTGTCTGTCAGTGCCGACCGTTTAGCCACTAATGCCAACCCATTTCATTAAAATGATCCATTGCTATACACGCATTACCATAACGGTTCTTAATATACTTGATACCCCAGTCTATCTGTTGGTAGGGCGTGGCTCGCTTTAGGAATAAGCTCTTACCCTGTGGTATTCCATAGTGTGATCCATTGCGAGCTTTAGGATTCCAATTACTCTCGCGTTGATATAAGTAATTGATGCAAGTAAATTCACCCCAAGTATCGAGTGCTTTCATCGTATAAATTTTGTAATTCATAACTGATTCTTTTAAAGCTGCATCAGCAGCATAATCTTTAAAAGGTATTAAAATCATTGCAATTACAAACATTGTAATAAACATAATTCGCCCACTAGATGAGATTCGGGTTTCGCTGTCTTTCAGGCGAAAGCCGAATGTCATCGTACCGAGCTTGTCAAGCACCTTTACATAACCGCAGGTCAGAAGGCTAATCACTTACTACCCCCCCACCCATTTCCTCGAAAGATTGTCGGAATGACTGTGTATTTTTTTGTTAATGGGGAATGACAATTAGAGCAATTATATTTTTGCTCACTATCTATCTGATGATGTATTTCTCTTTCGGTCTTACATTTTGTGCATAAATAATCATAATTAGGCATCTACCCTCTTTCGTCGAGTATTTTGCAGATTTCACACTGCTGGTTTCCCAACTTGTACTTTCCGCACTTACAGCGAACTATCCTGCCTGCCTCCTTGTCTATCTGATCTTTGACATAGATTATCCTTGCATCTTGGCAATTTTCGCAAACGACAAGCCACAATGGGTCATCTTGATATAAATAATGATCTAGCACCTTATGGGGGCGATTGCTATTACATTTATTGCATTTGAATACAGCAATCTGTCCCCCCTCCGGTGTATCCTTCGATTCCTCCATTAGCGTGAATTGGCTATGTGGCAGCTTTCGCAAATCCAAACAGCTAGTTGATCGATGTTGTGAATCGTTCCTGCATTGCCTCTAACTACAACAGAGTAACCGCCCAATCGTGGTTTATTGGCATTGCAGGAATCGCATCTCAAATCGGTAGAAACATCACGATCGCTATCTGTGAATACATAGGTATATCCATCAGGCAATCTCATTTCCATCTCGCCCATCTATTTCCCTCCGTTTCTTTCGCTGGGGTAATTCAATTCCTATCCAAAAGAATAGAAAATCAATTGAGAAATTAAATTGATCAATAGATATTCCGAAAGATAGTCGTTTCCAAACCCACCCACCAGAGAGATAAGCCGATCCGATTGGTTTTTCAAAGTACATTAGACATCCGCTCTAGTCAGAGGCGGCATCCACTTGCCATTTGCAGCTAGGTTGTACCAAACTGCAGTGCATTGATCCGCTTTGCTTTTTTCAGTGCAGACAAATCCGTAATAATCTTTGCCCTTAGCGTTTCTGCCTTGTTTCAAAATCATCTTTCCGTGTGCGCAGTTTTCAGTCATTTCAATTACTTCTGCACCCAACGATTCGACTATCTCATTGACATCCCAAGCAATCGGTTCAGGCTTTGATTGCACTTCTCGATGAGCAATTGCTTGTCCAAGGTTGTAGTTATTAAACACAACTAATTCCTGTTCGTCTGGAACCGATTTTAACTTCTGATGAAATTGTTTAATTTTTGGATCTTGTGGTATTCCACCCACCGGTTTTGCCGGATAACCAGCTGCTAACAAACATCGTCCCATTGCGCTGGTTTCAGCTTTAGCAAGTGAATACTCATCTTTTACCAATTCAAATCCCAAGCCAGTAACAAAAGGTTTTTCATCGTTCCAAGTTCGATAAAGTTCACCGATTACAACCCATTGCTTTTCATTAGTAAATTCCCTGCTGATCCACGAATACCACCGGTAATCCGGATACGCCGCGATGTATTTAGCCATTCTTGATTGCACTGATTCATATTCATCTGGATTAAACATTTATATCAAACTCTCCCTGTCCGATTGCGTATTCCAGTTGCTCTTTTAGCGACCAGAAAACATTATTTGTAACATCATCAATGTCTGATGACCAATTTTGCACTTCTTGTGCGCAGGTATGGCAATAAAATCTTTTGCGCCCTTTGCGATATGGTGTTTCAGATGTGCATACCCAAACTGCTGGTTGTCTAGCTTTAGGATGCCATTCGCCACCTTTCAATTGACCCCATCGCAGTTTGCAATAATCGCACCACTGGTTTTGATTGTGATTTCTAGAAAGTGTCAAAGTTATCCCAATCGGTAAATTGCAGTTGTCCAGCGAGAGCCAAGTATGCAATGGCATCGACATACGAATCCTTATGGTTTGCAGACTCCACAATTCGTGAGATTTTGACCAGCGTAAGTGCAATTGGTAAGTGAGAAGCGTTCGAGAAATCAAGCCCCGCCGCCTTAATGAGATTGGCAGTTCGCACAAGGTTGATCCTCGGATCACCGTAGTGCGCTCCTCGATCACTAATCGCGTTGCTGGCTTCGCTGAGGAAATTGTGAGCATTAGTATCGGTCGCTTTGTTCATTAGCGCGCCTTCCGGTGACTAATCCCTTTGTGTATCCTTCTTTATATCCCTTAGCGAAATAATGATCACGCAATCCAAATAACAAACCGACAGCGCAAAATGTCAATGAAAATCCAGCTAATAACTGAAATCCAAAATCATTGGACATTATCTGATACCCCCAAAACATCTAACCAATAAGCCTCAATATCAGCTTTTGGCAATCTGCCTCTGGATGGTTGTTTTCCTAATTTTTCAAGTGCGTGTTTGCGAATCAGAGAAGCCTTCACAAACTGTGTGCCATCTGTATATGCACCCGATTGTTTATCAAACGATATTCCCATTTTGCTCCCTATCTGTAACTCCAATTGGAATTACAAATAGAATTAAACGCCTCTAATTCGAATTGCGCAAGTGACACGCCCTATTCAAATTGAATTGGCTGAGCCTTATCTATGTGGAGATAACCCACAATTTTGGTTATCCATTCGACTGATCCAAATTCTGTCGATTTGGGCAAGCGTTTTTCTGACCATTCAGGCTCGTTTACAGCCTCTAAATTCCAAGCCCACACTCCAATGGGGGTTGAGCAGATATAAAGGGTTCCTAGCCCCTGTGAAGCCCTTATTTCGGCTAATTTATCCCACTTTACTTTCTCGATTAACAATTCTGGATAATGGCTGCCTCGACATTTAAGCTCAATTATGGTTTTGTGGGTTTCGGTATAACAATCAAATGAATCAAAAGTGCCTTCGGCTTTTTCTAAATCTGGAAAATAATCCTTTAATTTTTTAAATAAGGATTTTTCGGTAAACCCAGTTGAAGTCAATCATCATCCAAATCGTCGAGATCATCATCATCATCGAATGGATCAAAATCTGGAAATAACCAATCCGGCAATGGTGCTTTATCAATTGTTATTCCAAGCGCATAAGAGGGTCTAAATCCAGCAGTGACTAAAGCGTTGTACAGTTCATTAACTGAAACCGCCCAACATTCTAAAGCTGAATAAATGCCTTGATCTTTGACGATAACAGCTTTGCGAATTACTGGTTTATCGGATTTTCTTTTTGGTGGCATTTGATACCTTCCGCTTGGATGCCAATTTTAGACTATTGGTGACCAAAACAAGGATTTCCAATTGCGTGTCCTCGATACGGCGAATGCGATCAGCTAGTGAACTGCCCCCATTCGGGATCAATTCGCGGAGGTAGGCTTTCACGATGAACCTCAGCCCAGCAAATAAAGCAGCTGCAGTACCAGCGATCGATGCCGCTATGGTCACCCAGTCTTTCGGATCCATTAGCCGCGATTACCGAAGGATGGGTCATTTGGATTAAGCCAACGCAGAACCATCGGTAGAACTGCCGCCAGTGCAGCATTCCCGATTGCAGCCAAATCCCAACCGACTGCCAGATAGGTTGCGATTCCGGCGGCTAGGAATGATCTTGCCCAAGATGCCAACATTGCTTTTGCTTGTTCCATTTTTTCCACCTAACATCGGGATTTGAAAGAACGCGGAATCATTTGTTCCGAGTTTTGTAAAACTGATATGAATGTGTTTTTTGTGGGGATTGATGCCAGTATATTTTCGCCATTTGTAATTTAAAACTGATGAAGCTATTTGACCGTTGTGAATAACATATTTTATTCGTTTGTCAGTTTTTGCAACAATCCGAATCTGATCAGCAAGATCGAATGATGCGGATTCGACCCCAAGATCAGCTGTGATGTCAATGGCATAAACCCAACCATCTGCATCAGGATTATGATCGGAAGCACGCGCTGAATGACGAGTATCACCGATCCATCCGTCCGAAACGCGAGATCGGTCTGGGAATGAATCGTCCACTTGCTCACGAAATTGAATCCCTGCTTTGCAGAGTTTTGGTTGCATTAAATCGACCACCATTCATTTCTTATCGGTTGTCCTCTTTGCTTCCATCTTAATTCTCTAAGCATTTTATTCTGCTTAGCCCAATCAATATCAGTACTGTCTTGCTCAGGCTCCGATGATTGCTGTGACTTCATCTGGAGTTAATCCCAATGCTGCAAGTTTTGCCTGTGCTGATTGTTTGGCGGCTAATTTGTCGGCTTCGGCTTTTGCTTTGGCTTCATCTATTTTAGCAAAACCATCTTCAAATTGTTTTTTTGTAATTGGTTTTACTCCATCATCATAAATTATAGAATCAAAATCATCGCCTGTAATAGACCAACCGCCAGTAGGTATTAAATAAGTTAGGACTTCTCCGCTTAGCGCCATTTTTATGCTCCAATTTCTAATAGAGTTATAGTCGAAGTCGGGGAACCTAATTGAACATAAACAGTTCCACCCACCGCGGCATAAGTAGTTTTGTAAATAGTCGCACTGGTAGTCGCTGGTGAATCTAAATAAGCAGCCGAAACCGTTGAACCGTGATTATCTATATTTGTTCCAGTATATTGTGCGTATTGAGTTAGTAAAGCAATAAGACTGCCAGCGCGAAGTAATTTAATTGATAATTGCCCGTCTGTTCCACTTTTGCCGATTCCATTTTGATTTATTAAAACCAAAATTTTTGAAGTGTTTGAGGTTGGCGTAATTGTTGCCGTTAAACCTGTGTCGACATAACTACTGGAAGCACTAGAACCGACTGAACTATAATTTGCGGTTACTACTTGTAACACTTTTCCACCACCTCCAGCTGGCGTTGACCATTGTGGAGCAGTTGCGCCGCTGTTGACTGTAAGGACTTGTCCAGCCGTACCAATTCCGAGACGTGCTGGAACTGTTGCGTTACGGTAAATAATATCTCCAGCGGTAGTTACGGTTGTCTTTGCTATCGCCGCGTCTGCTAAATCGTAAGCCGATTTTACGGCTGTCGGTGTTGCGGCTAATACGCTTGAAGTCGTAGAAGTTGAATTTGAAAGTTGCACTACGCCGGCGGCAGTTGTAGAAGCTGCATCAACAGTCAAAGCAACGGCACCAGAACTCGCGCCGCCTTGCAATGGGGCAGTTGTTGTTACAGCAGTGATGTCACCAACATCATTTGTTATCCAAGTGAATGCCATATCAGTACCACTGGTTTTCGAAAGAATTTGACCAGTCGTGCCGCCTTTTAATCCGACCAGAGAAGTATCAATTCCTTGACCCAAGGTGCGCATTGCACTTGCACCATTGGTAACCAGATCGGTGTCGCTGGGAATCGTCCACCCGTAGTTGGTAGTTGTAGTTGTCATATTATGCTATTACTCCTGTCGCTTCCTGCCAGTCAAGTGTACCCGATAGTGTGTTCCACGCCTCTGAACCCGAAACCTGATTCCATTTGAGTGCAATCAATGAATACTCAATTGGTGATGCGTTGAATGTCAGTGATAAAGAATTGACCCCAGCTCTAAAAGTCCAACCCTCAACAAAACCCAAAAAGTTGGTGCTGGCGATATTTGCCGGTAAATCTATGATTCTGACTGGCATCCCCATAAATATGCCCAAAAGGTTATCTCGATCGGAATCATCGATTTCTGGGTTAGTAAGGGGATAAGTGATTGTGTCAAATTTTGCTTTTGGCGTTGCTCTTAGACTGATATATCGATCGGCAATCGCTTGGGCATCCGTGCCGCTATGAATAAGTGAATTGATTGTTTCAGCTTGTAGACCATAAGTCGATTGGCTTGTCGAACTCGATGCCGTTGCGTGAGATCCATAATTGTTCCCATAATTGATTGAAATAGAATTTCGGATATCACCGGATCTTGTAACGGTTCGAAGTCCAGCCCCTAAAGCATCATTCGCGCTCAATTCAATATAACCGTTGCTGGACAAATAAGTAGATCGGTGGATTGCATCAGCATAACCAATTGCACCATTTGAATCCTCATAAATATACCCGAGAGCGGAGTTGGCTATGTCGGCAACGAGTGAATAAACATCGGTTGGTAATGATGCACGGTTTTCTAAAGTGTATTGCCCCGGAATATCAATTTCCCCAAGACCAAGATTTTCAGCATTTGCCCAAGTAGTTGTCGCGGTGTATCCAGCCCAAGTCAAAGTCGGAGCAACCTCATTCCAACTATTTAACAATAAATCATTTAAAATTGTTTGTATTTGATTTCCATCAGTATCTTGCGAAAGTATGCCATTCGTTATTGCTTTCGGTAATCTTGATAAGGCACCCAACGCAGTTATCTGAACGGAAGTCACTGTTGTAATTGATCCAGTCGATTGAACACCAATTGCAAAATCACTGATGTAACCACCAAAAACTGCAACATAAGTCCCAGCACTGTTTTTAGTTTCTACCGATAAAAAAGATCCGATATTCCAAGAATAATTTGATTCATCAAAATTAACTAATTGCAATTGACAATATCCCGCATTTGGTTGTGAATAAATGTTTGTTCTGCCCGAAGTAATTGTCAAATTAGCGATGGTCGAACTTGTCGAAACAACACCGCCAATAGTGACCCGCCATATTGGAGTCCAAGTACTCACGCCATTGCCACCGCAAAATTGTTACCTCCGCCAGTGCCTCGGGCAGCTGATTGATTTAATACTTCAATAATTTGACGAGCGGTCGATTCGGAATCAAGTGCGCCATTAACAGTCACATTGTAAGTATCGCCTCTTTCACCAGCACGGAAAGCGGCATAATCAGAAGCTGCAGTGTTACTAACCATAGGCATTGCTACGACTGCCGCAGCCGCAGCACTTGAAGCCGAAGCGGAAGCTGACGAAACCCCTGAACCAGATGGGGCAGTAATCGTCGGTGCTGT
>Ga0214919_10007098_pt1 | contig 15217 bp, 14 predicted proteins | sample LL1503_MetaG_FD_177994 | JGI IMG/M metagenome (GOLD analysis project Ga0214919, IMG submission 177994) | Freshwater microbial communities from Lake Lanier, Atlanta, Georgia, United States - LL-1503 | ecosystem: Environmental > Aquatic > Freshwater > Lake | place: USA: Georgia | collected... | reverse complement strand
ATACGGAATTCGAGTAGGCAACGAATGCGAGGACGATCAGTGTGATAGTACCGAAAAGGTCGTGGGCGCGACGACATTGATGGTGCAAAATGTAAAGTGCAATATGGATCCGGATACGGGTCTTTACCATCTAGACTTGTCATTTAAAGGAAAAGATTCGGTTTCGTATGATAATACATTGGATATTAGCAAGAGTGTATACGATCATATGTTAAAATATACCAAAAAATCCAAAAAACCGGATGACAACGTGTTTGACGAAATCACGTCTGGCGATGTCAATAAATATTTAAAATCCATTGATAAGGATTTTTCGGCAAAGGTGTTTCGCACGCGATTGGCAAGCAGTATGATGCATGAGGGTTTGAAAGAGTTAGATATCGATGAGGATTCAAAAGAAGAGGAAAAAATTGCGGGATTTAATGACGTAAATCGACGCGTGGCCATCAAACTAAATCACAAAAAAGGGCTTACGGATGCGGCGAAAGAAAAACTAAAAAAGGATCATGCAAAGATTGACGAATTAAAGACAAAAATGAAGGATGAAGAAAATAAAGCAAAAAAAGAAAAACTTAAAGCAGAAATAAAGAAAAAAGAAGCCGAGTTAAGCGAGCGCGACAAGTCAAAGGAGATCGCGCTGGATACGTCTAAAAAAAATTATATTGATCCGCGTATTGTGAAGGCGTGGGCTGAATATGTTAATTTGGGGGGATGTAATGATGAGGTAGAAGAGGAAGAGGAGGAAGACGAAGACGAGAAGGAAGAGAAAGTTATAAGACATTGTGTTGATAAAGTGTACACAAAGGCGCATATGAAACATTTTAGATGGGCTATTGAAGATACGGCATTTGACGAAGACTGGGATTATTCAGACACGCCATTGGATTGCATGGTTGGAGATGGGTTGCAACCCGATACTGAAAAGCCCGACAGGACTAAAAAAACTGCAAAGCCTGAAAAGAAACCAAAGACGCCTGTAAAGAAACCTAGGACGCCTGTAAAGAAACCTAGAACGCCTGAAAAGAAACCAAAAAGTCCAAAGAAAGTAGAGAAAGTAGACGAAAAGCTAAAGGGTTTAAAAAATATAAATAAAGATTCATTGCATTTTGCGAGATGTGTAAATAAAATTTCAAAAGAATTTGGTGAAACTCGATCAACTGTAGAAAATGAATTTGATAAACTAAGACAATGAGTTTTGAGTTTTGAAATCGAAATTTAATAATTTAAAATTATTAAATGAAATAATGATGGATTTCCATTTATACGATTTTATAAGTAAAATTAAAAGAGATCATGTTATCACATTAACCACAGATACAGATCCATCTCTATGTATTGATGTCAATGTCAATTTAGATCTACTTTCACACTATACAATTTTTTTCAAAGAAAAGAAAGGTTTATTTGATGACCATATGTATTCTATTCCCTTTTCTACCACCATTGCTGTTGAAATGTTTGATCATATACATACACTATTTACATCGCTTCAGCACACAAATGAAAATTTATTTAAATTACTACACGCATTTGACTACTTTTGTATAGATGTGGAATCTGTATATAGCAACATATTGGCTAAAAACATTTATACAGATAAAATGCTTCAAATATGGGCAAAAGACGCTTTATCTACTCCATCGGAATTATCACTTAAATTTGTCAATCAATTATATGATAAGCATTTTGATGTATACGGTAATTTTTATCCCACAAATTGTAAAGAAATACTTGTTTTCATGTTGAACAAAAAATGGAAAGTAAGGTATATAAGTAAGGAAGAATTTCTTAAACGTTCTTCGATACTTGAAACGTGTTTATTTGATTTTATTATTCAGTATATCAATAGACAAGGTAAAAATGGGGGCCGGGATGGTGATGGTGACAGTGACGGAAATGGAGAAAATAAAGAAGACAATAATAAAAAAATCCAATTAAATGAAATCGAACAAGGCGAACGCGATATGGAGTTTTTAGAATTATGGAAATATATTTATCCTTGCTTACTTTCTAAAGAGGTACTTTTAGCATTTTCAAATACACGATATGCATTATTGATAAAGGATCAATTACAACTACTTATTTATCAAAAATTATGCATTTTTTCCAATGTTCCTACAATTGACGAGAGCCGTTTTTGTATTGAAACACCGCATTTATCTGTATCAGAAATATCGCAATTATCAATTGGAGATAAAATACAGGCAATGGATTGTAAACATAAATGGTATAATGCAACTATAGTTGACATTAATGAAACGGAACTATTAGTACACTTTCATGGATTTACAGAACGCTATAATGAAAGCATCAAGAAAACCGACACATGGAGATTTTTGAATTTTTCAACATTATGCCTAAAGGGCATATGTCCTTGTAAACAATGTATTACAAAAATGTTTGATTGTAAAAATAATGCGTTTTTTATTTAATAGGATAATAAAATGCCAAGTAAACAATCAAAAAATTCGTCCAACTTTTTTGTATTTTTTATACTTTTATGCTTATCATTAGTCGTGGTGTATATTGTATATACAAAGAAAAACTGTCCAAGATGTGTTTGTAAAGACGAGTGAGTGTGAAATAGTAAAGGTTAGTCTTTATAGTCGTCTAGTATTTCATATAACAGTTCGTTTTGTTTTTTTTCGTAGAGAATGCCTTCTGTATCAAAACAGTATGATAATATATGATATAATGCATCGTATAACGTCATTTATTAATTTAAATTAATAAATTTATCACCGTTTCTTCTATTTTCATAGATAAGAGAAGCGATAGAGAAGCGATAGAGAAGCGATAGAGAAGCGATAGAGAAGCGATACTAAATAGCAACAGAATTTCTAATTAGTCTAATATATCGTACAATGTCTTTGATATCAATTCCTATTTCTTCGTTTGCAATGTATTCGGATATTACTGTTGATAAATCTTTATCTTTAGTTTTATCTTTTTTACTTTTTATTATAAAATAATAAGCAAGTACAAATGCTCTTGGATTTTTGTATTCAATTTTTTTAATGTGTTCCAATAAATTAGATATAAGAGATGTACTTATCATTCCTTTAAAATTTTCGTTAATATATTGATTTGCAATTTTACGAAATCGTTCTTCGCCGGTTAGATTTGCCATCATTTTTCGTCTATTTTTTGGATCTAAATCAAAACCGGCAATTATGTCCAACTCGTTTGCTTCTCCGACGTGTTCAAACTGTCTAAATGTTGGCACTTGCTCATATTCTTCCTCTTCCATCACCCCCTTTTTTTCATCTTCACTATCACTATCACTATCACTGTCGCCTTCTTCGCCTTCTCCTTCTTCATCGTTATCAAGAACTGTCATATTAAACATGTCATCGTCGTCTGTATCCGACATTTTATTTAATAGTAAATTTGATTTATTTATAACCTATTTAAAATTAAATCAATAATATAAAACAGTCATGGCTTCATCAATCGACGATACATCTGTATTGGTATTTAAAGCAATCACAACATTTATTAATGACTTGCATTCTGAATTTGGAAATAGACATAAAAGCATTAGTTTGTACCATAGATTGCTTGAAAAGACTGGACTTATGCACACTGGTCCCGTTTTAAAACACATTGACTGTTTTCGTACATTTTTTGTAAAAAATAAGGAGGCCATGGAAACACAAAACGTCGAAAAGTTTGTCGACTCTAAAATTGCGTACAGCGATCGTGTTTACGTCGACATGGCCACTATATTTAGACAATCTGATAAAGAGTGCGCTTCCATTATCTGGAAGCATCTTTTAACCATTTGGGGCGTGCTTGATCCGACAAGTCAGGCCAAGCAAACTCTTCGCGAGATGATGAAAAATGAGAATGGAAGTGAAAATAAGGAGGCGAATTTTTTAAGCAATATTATTGAAAAAGTGGAGCAATCTGTGGATCCATCAAAAATGAATACAAGCAATCCGATGGAAATGGTACAGGGATTGATGCAGTCGGGCGTATTTAATGATTTAATTAGTGGCATGCAAGGAGGTCTTTCAGATGGGTCATTGGATATAAACAAGTTGATGGGAAGCGTCCAAGGTATGATGAGTAAATTGTCGCCAGATGGACAAATGCCTCCTGAAATATCAAATATGATGAGTATGATGGGGCCAATGTTGAGCAAGATGGGCGACAAAAAATGAAAAATGAAAAATGAAAAATTATTATTGTAGCTAATAAATGAAAAACGAAGCGTATCAACAAATAGAAAAAGATGTCGTGCATCTTCAAGAAAGTATGGACATATTACACAATCTTGTCCATACCCAACAAGACCACTTGGATACCATAGAAGATATGATCCATCTGACAACAGAAAATGCTGAAAAAGGTGAAACAGAATTAAAGGATGCAAGTTTAAATTATAAAAGTTACATCCAGTATGTAGCTGTCGGAATGGTAACACTTTTGTATTTTATATTTTAAGTTTAGGCATGGTATAAAATTGATTTATAAACTTTAAGAATTTGTTTATAAATAAAAGACACTAAAATGTTTCGCATGTGTGACCTATTCTGTGGCACTGGAGGGTTTTCTGTCGCATTTGAAAAAGTCGGTCAATTTAAAAGCGTGGTTGCAAACGATATTGAACCCTCTTCTAAAAAAATTTACGAAGCAAACTGTAAAGGCACCTTTATTTTAAAAGATATGAACACGCTTACAGCCGATGATATTCGACGATTTCCCGACTTTGATATTCTTACAGGTGGTTTTAGTTGTCAACCGTTCTCTCTTGCCGGAAAAAAAATGGGATTTGAAGATGACCGAACGGATGTGTTTTGGAAAATCTTGGAATTTTTGGAAATTAAAAAACCGGCTGTCTTTGTGCTTGAAAACGTTAAAAACTTGAAATCGCACAATGACGGAAACAGCTTTTCAAGAGTAATTGATAGCTTGGCTGAAAAAGGGTATCATATTAAACATTGTGTTTTGGACACCTCTAAAATTACGCGTGTCCCTCATGGACGCGAGCGTGTTTACATTATCGGGTTTTTGGATAAACAAAAATGCGATCGGTTTGAATTTCCGCCAATTCTTAGAGGCACCGATTGTTTGCCTATTCGAGACTTTTTAGAGCAAAAAGTGGATGAAAAGTATTTTTACGAACATTCTAAAATATTTGACAAAATCAAGGACGACATTAAAGATGATATCACTACAACAAATACCGTCTATCAATACCGTAGACATTATGTCCGCGAAAACAAATCGGAGCATGTTCCTACATTGACAGCAAACATGGGCACGGGTGGGCATAATGTTCCGTTGATTAAATGCGATGGAAAGATACGAAAACTTACCCCTCGTGAATGCTTTTCATTTCAGGGGTTTCCGATGACGTATACCATATCTGGATTGGGGTTGGCTGATGCAAAGCTTTATAAACTTGCTGGAAATGCCATTTCAGTTTGCGTCGTTGAAAAAATTGCTGAACAATTATTGCTTGTTTTATGAAAAACCTTTTATAAAATTGAAATAAATTTTATAAAGACAATGAAAAAGAAAAGAGGCAAATGAATCCTATATCAGTTTTTAATGCATACATTTCCTATACAAAATCGTTGCGAGACAATGGTCTGCGTCGTGCAAATTTTCCAGAAGGATTAAGTGAAGCTCTTGCCGGGTATACACTAAGCAAATATTATTCACGAAATATTTCAAAAGCGCCAACGGGTGATTTGATCGATCAGGAAACAAAATTAAAATACGAAATTAAATGTTTTTCAAGCACGGGGCCATCTTCATTTGGGCCTACAGAAGCATGGGATTCACTTGTATTTGTTGATTTTATGGATTATGAGAATGGCAATTTTGCTGTATACGAGTTTCCTTACAAAAACACCTCCGACGAAATTCGGTCGCTTGTGCTAAATAAATCCAAGAATGAAACGTATCATCAACAGTGTATTGATGGCAAACGTCCTCGTATTTGTTTTGAAGATTTTTGCAAACAAAACGAAAATCGATCAAAATTGGTAACTATTTTTAAAGGAAATATAAATTCAATCTAATATATTTTCTTTATCTTTTTTATCTTTTTTATCTTTTTTATCTCTACATTATCATTAATAATTATTAATAATTATTAATAATTATTAATGATAATTATTTAACAAAAAGCGGTGTTATTTTCCGCTACTTCCAAACCCACCACTTCCACGTTGACTTTCACTTAATGCATTTGCATCGTTTTCAAAAACATTAACACGCACATAAGGCTTTACCACCAACTGTGCAATGCGATCACCAGCATTGAAAACATACGGCTCTTCTCCTAAATTAAAAAGAAGAACACCCACATTGCCTCTGTAATCCTCATCAATGACTCCTGCGCCGATATGAATTCCATTTTTAAGAGCCAACCCACTACGCGGTAAAATATGACCAAATGTTCCTGGGGGCAACTCGATTGCAATGTCAAGCTTTACAAGTAAGCGTTTCCCTGGGTCAACAACTCCACTGGTAGGCGTGTACAGATCAAGACCGGCAGCGTATGCAGATCCACGTTTGGGGACAATAGCGGTATCGGATAACTTTGAAACAACAAGATTAGGAGGTTGTCGAGATATCATCTTTACTTTTTATAAAGGGATAATGGTTTAAATAACTATTTATTTTATTAAAAATTAAATATTTAAACATTTAAAAGAACGCACAACTCATGCATAAAATCTTGATTATAATTTTATGGCTTTTTGTAAAAAAAGTCGTTCCAAAACATTTTATAAAAATTTATTTTTATAAACATTAATTACAGTCGAATATAAAAAGTAAATGTTCACATAATTTAAAATTATCCAATAGTTTTTTTAATAACATCAATAAACAATTCGATCGTCTTTCCTTCTGGTAAAATAAAACGTTCTCTATTAGCTTGTTCTCTGTAGTCTTTAAGTCTTTGAAATACAAATTGTTCTACTATAGACATTGTCTCTTCATCTCCACACGATTGATAATAAACTACTTCGTGTTCATCTGTCTTGTTATATACAGAAAGTCTATTTGTTAGATTAGTAGCCTTGCCAAGAATATATTTGCCTTCCTTTTTATGGGAAGGAGTAGTAAGAATATAGATGACATTTTGTTCTGTATACTGGATACGTGGTTGTAATTTTACATATTTTTTTGTTAAATATTGTATTTTAATTTTTTGTTCTTTATTTTCTAGACGTAATTGTTTGAAACTTTTAGTTTTGCTAATATCAATTTTTCCAGTTAACATGACTTCATATATCCAAGATGATATTTTTACATCAAATTGAGGTGAAATCCACTGGGCAATATTAATAGCGACATAGGGATGAACCCAAGTTGCTTGATTTGATCCTAAACCTGTTTGGTGGGTAACTAATAACGATGCCGGAATTCCGGTATCGTTAGAAAGTGCCTTTAGATAAGACTTGGTTCTATCAAGCGTGTTCCAGTGATTAAATTTTTTTCCACCAGCCTTACAGAGGTTAGTTATATTGATATATCCATCTTCTCTACTTTCGATATACATATCATTACCAAGATCAAGTGGTTGTAATTTATATTCTTCGGACTCATTTTCATTTATATCTTTTTCTGAGTTTTCATCTAATTCTATATCAATAACAGCTTCATTATGAATTCTATTAAAAATTATATCTTGAAAAACTGCGTCGCATTGGGCGATTTTCAATTCTAGTTTAGTAATAGTTTTTTCGTGTTGCTTTTCTAGATCTTCGTATCTTACTTGAAGCTTTATATGATTTTCATACTCAAATGTATGTTGTTGAAGCATTTTTCGAAGTTCTTTGATTGTATTTTCTTGTTGTAAAATTTGCTGTTCTTGCTGTTTGATTTTTTCGGAATAGTGTAAATGCAACTTTTCAATATTTTCAATATATATCTCTTCCTTTTTCATTATTATGTATTTTGCACAAATGTCCATATGAATTGTCATATTTGCTTTATTTGCAAAAGATGATTCACATCCCTTGCAAATAAAATTTGATTGTAATTCTATACCTCTTATTTTTAAACATTTTTTATTTGTAGTTAAATGAGATTTCAAATTATATTTGGATTTAAAAGATATTTTACATGTTTCACATTCTAATTGATTCATTTATATAATAAATATTCTTTTTAATTTATTATATAGAAAAATTCAACAAAATATTTTATTTTATGGCATAATTTAATCGATTTATTTAAATTTTCTACAAAATAATTTTTCATGAAAAAAATAAAAAAATTGGTTCGACCTGTTATGCTTTAAAAATTTACAGTTTGTATTTTATTTCAAAAACATTTTCTAGAAAAATTTTCATCATCGACACACACACCAAATGTGGATGTAGACAAATATTTTCTGTTGAAATCGTACAAACAAAACTTTTATCAAATGATTTTGTATAAAAAATTAAAGGTAATAGTTTTTATTTAAATAAATGAATAAACCTATCATTAAATCTTTCGGAACATTTTTAGTTAGTAATTCTAGTGTAAGTTTTCAATCCACTCGTTATAAATTAACTCAAAAAAAATCAACCATTGTTCCGCCAACCGAACTTAATCCAATCACACAATGGGCCAATCTTTTGCAATGTGTAAAAAACCAAGGCGCATGTGGGTGTTGCTTTGCGATGGCTACAGCGGGAGCTCTTGGGGATAGATTGACTATAATGACGCTAGCACAATTCGTTCTTGAATTGTCCCCTTATCAAATGATTATGTGCGAGGATGCTATAAACACAGAAACACACGACCCAGAGTATTTACAGCAAATAAACAATCTTGCCCATTCTTCGGGTGCATGCAATGGAAATAGTTTATTTAATGCAATGGATTTTATGTATACATGTGGCTTGACAACACAAAGGTGTGTAAACGAAGGAGATTTTGGCAAATACAATATCAAGCGTTTGGAAGACGTCAAAACAGGCGATGATATTCCGATGTGTCAAGATATCATCGGTAAAGACTATGATTCGTGTCTGGACAGAGAAACGGCTGCACGTTTTTTCAGAATTTGTGCGGGTTATAGCGTCGACTCGGATCCGTACTCCATTAAACAAGAAATTTACAAATGGGGTCCCGTTGCAAGCGGGTTTAATGTCTATGACGATTTTCTTGATCCGTATGATGGCACAACGATTTATATGGGGCCAAAAGAAGGATCAAAAACTCTTGGCGGTCATGCCATTAAAATAATGGGATGGGGAAAAGAAGGCGATACAGAATTTTGGTGGTGTTGCAATAGTTGGGGCCCTGACTGGGGTTTAAGCGGATATTTCAAAATGAAAATAGGTATTCCTGAATGCGAGTTGGAGAAAAACGTGGTAGGGTTTATACCCGATCTGGTTGGATTTAAAACAAGTTATATTTTATACGATATAAAATTAAATCCAAAAGACGTTCTTTTGCGAAACTCGTTTGGCGTTGACCAGGTAACTGGGTTTCGTCATACAGCGATCGAAAAAATCAAAAAAGGGATATTGAAAGGAAATTTGGACCAACCTATCTGTAAATACCAGCCTGATTTTGAAAACATGATTGTGGGTAAAATGAGTACAGAAGATGTTACAGCAGATTATATTAAACTGGCTCAATATCAAGGGTCTCCGAAAAGTTGGTATGTGTGGTACATATTATTTATTTGTTTAGCTGGATTTTTATTGGGAAAAATCGCCCAAAAACTAAAATCGCGCAAATAAACTGTATCTTTATATTTATTTATAATAAATGGATGGAGGTGGAGGTATAAAACATAAATATGGAAGTTTATTAAAATCTCACCCAGAAATAAAAATTCAAGCAGACAAGTATCCAAGCACAAATCCATCTTTATGGTGGGATGATGAATTTAATAAAAAAAATAAAAATATACCCGATTCATTTGATGGACGTGATGCATGGGGAGACTATATCCAGTTTTCGTCAAACCAGCAGTCGTCCGAAAGCTGGGCAAGTGTAGCTACAAATATTTTGGCAGATAGGTACAGTATCATTACGGCTGGTCAAATTAACTTGTTTTTAAGTTACAATGAGATAATTGCGTGTATTAATCCGCCACAACATCAAAGTCAGGACAATGAAAAATATATCGATGCAACACAGGGGTACAGTATCTATGATGCATGGGAATATATTTACAAATATGGCGTGCCAGAAACAAATTGTTTTTCAAATAGTAAACTGAAATATGCCTTAAAAGAAGTTTATCCAGACGATACAAAAAAACAGATGTTACCGGCCGATTTAACCTACGTAGAAAAACAGGATATTTATGGTGTAAAGTGTACGAAAATAGAAGACAATCAGCTTTTCTGTTTAACAAAACAAGATAAAAAGCCAATTGCGCGTCGTACATTTTTTTCCGATGGCATTTTTAATATAAAAGGAGATACGCTCGAAGAAACGATCGTTAATATTAAATATGAATTATTGCGTTTTGGGCCTGTAGCCGCCGGATTTGTTGTATATGAAAATTTTGCAAGTGGATATAATGGCATTGATATTTATACGGGGCCCAAATCAACCGATAAAGCGCTAGGAGGACATTATGTGTCCATTATAGGATGGGGCAATAAGCATCATAACAAAACTGTACCAGAATATTGGATCTGCAGAAACAATTGGGGAACGGATTGGGGATTGCTTGGTTTTTTCAAAATACAGATTGGCATTAAAGAATGTCAATTGGAAGATAACGTATCATCTTGTGTGCCTTTCTATCACATTGATCACTATGATGGAAATGATGGTGTTTTTAATGGAAAAATAGTTAATATTACAGATATGGAAATATATAACCCCACGCTTGTTAAAAAAAGAAATATGTTTGCAATTGACAAAAGCACGTTTTACCCAATAAAAGCGTTAGATATGATAAAGACAGGCGAGTTGTACGGAGATTTGGATCCATTGATTGCTTTTCCAAAAGATTTACCAGATTTAAAATACTACTGGGCAAAAGATTTCTTAAAATTTAATGTCATTACAAATGAACAAGACTCGCCTGAATATAAAAAAAGTGGTACTATTTTTTGGTATATTATGCTTGGCGTACTTTTTATGACATGTTTTTATTTTGGGTACAGTTTGAAAAACGGGAAAAAAAGTAAAAAGTAAAAAGTAAAAAATAAAGTAAATTAATATCATATTGATATTAATTTTTATCAATGTTTGGAAAGGCTTCAAAGTAAACATTTACACCTTTGGACATTTAAAATGCCGATTTCAATAGGCCACATAAACACCTATTTTTGGGATTCTATACACGACATTCTAATTTTGATAGTCCAAAATGTAAAATCAATACAAGGGAAACACCCTTCTATGTTCCAACTTTATCTCCGAAAGATGGACTTTAGTCCATCTTTCTCGGTGAAGGAAGTATTTTTAATGTTTATTTTCTCCGGTATAAACAGGATTATTTTTCGTCTTAGGGACTTACTGTATATACTTTCATAGAAAGGGAAGTGGATAACAAGCAACTCATTCTTCTTATATCTAAAAAAAGACTCTTTAAATCGGCGTTTTAAATGTCAAAAGGTGTAAAGTAAATTTGAAGTGAGATCGTGTATCCAAATAGTTAATTTAAACATAACGCTTTTGGCACGGCTTAGCAAAGTTATGTATACATATTCAGCATTGAAAACGTATCATTGTCGCGTTTGCTTACAATAATTTTTATCAAGTCTTCGTCCACCATCACCTTTCCATCTTTAAACGACTCTTTCATTTTTAGAAACCAATCATAGTCGTAATGAACCTTATTGTTATACAGAAAAAAATACACTTTTTCCATCAATAGATTGATCATTCGTTCCAACTCGCGCACGCCATCCGACTTGTCCATTCCGACAAGTCGATCCAATGCTTTTTCTTCGATCAAAAAGGCGTCGTATAATTTTAATTCGGCTGTATATTTTGGAAAAATGTAATCTTTTGCAATTGATTTTTTATCTTGAAACGTATACCCGTCCACCTTGATAATCTCAAGACGGTCCAACATCGCCGGATCTTTTGGCAATTCGTTCATGCTGTAAATAAACCATATTTTACTTAAATCTTGTGCAAATTCTGGAAAATAATTGTCACGAAATTCGTTATTCTGCGAAAAATCGGTAATGTGAAGCAATGTTGACATGATTTCTTTCCGATCCGACGCCTTATCAAACTCGTCAAAAAACATAATGCCATTTTTTGTACCCATACGCGTCAAACAACGCGTGATTTCACCTGGACGACTGCCAATGTAAGTATAATCGTGCCCCAACAAAAATTCGGGACTTGTCACACCGCCGAAACTGACTTGCGAAAATGGCAATTCAAGGCACTTTGATAATGCTTTGGCAATGGCTGTATTGTGTGTCACCGTCCAATCGGCAAGTAGAAAGCGTCGATTGCCTGTAATGGTAAAGCCACAATATTGCCCGATGCCTGTGGGCGTAATGCGAAACACTTCATTGTGGTCATGTGGTTTAAACATGATATATTGACCGTCGCACTTGCACCGAATGAATGCGCTTTGCAACAAATCGACTATTTTATTGATTTGGTAGATGGGGTCAATGTAAACACGTGTTTCTGTTTCGTTTTTGGTGAGCGTTTTGAAAAAAATCATTTTGGTGGTCAATGTCCATTCCAAGTAATGTGGTGGCAATAGGGGAAAATGGTCGGGATGACTTGGTGCAATCTCGTCTTGACCCGAATATAAAATGGCATAGGAGACAGCGTCTTTTGTGGCCACAATGCTTCCCTTGTAATAGCCACTTACAGGCGTATAAAGATGTTCGTACCCAATAACGGACGTGATGGGAAGATCCACAATTTCTTCCGTGTCACGGCGAGAAAGTGTCAAGATGTGGCTTTTATTTACGGTATACATCCTTCCATATTCTTGAAATATGTCGTACATGTCATCGGTGCCTTTTATGGTAGATGTCACATATCGTGTGGTTGAATCGTCGCCCATCAAAAAATCGCCTGTACAGACGTCTTTGGCACGACGAAGACTTAGATCGCCCATGCGCACAAGCGTATCGGGGTGCAAGCATTTGCCGACACCGGGCTTACCAAGCAAGGCCAAATTGCATCCACGCGATCCAGAGGAAGTGCGAAGTTTTTTGTTTAGAAAAATAAGAAGTCGCTCTTTGACATTTTTCATGCCAAATAAAGAGTGGTCAAGGTATTGTTTTGTTTCTTCTAATTTATGAACAATATCGTCGTATGAAATGGTAAGTCTATCAAAAGGAAGTGTCGTAACAAGTCCAAGCCAGCGTTTTAGCTTGCTTTTTTCATCGCCACGCTCGGATTCCTGGTATTCGTCGATTTTTTCTTCAATAAGTTTAATATGATCACGCGATGTAATAAGCTCGTGGGTGCGTTTTTTAAACAATTCGACGTCTGGGTCTTCGGAAACAAGTTGTTTGTGTGTAAACCTATTGTACATGTTTCGAAGCTGATTTCGTGTGTCAATGTAATCTTGTGTGTAGGGTATCATTTGATTAAGCGATTCGTATTTTTCAAGGACGGTTGCTTTTTTTTCTGTAGATGTGTCCATTGTGATGATGTCTTCTAGACAAATGGATCGTTTTAAACTAACAGATTTTGATTCAATAAATTTACGGTACAATAATGGCGATTTGCGTTTAAGCTTTTTGAGATAATCTACGTCTTTTTCAGTGTATGCATCATTTAATTCTTTTTCAATTTCTTTCTCTTTCTCTTTTTCTTCTTTCTCTTTTTCTTCTCCGTTGTCCGCCAAAGGCTTGATAGCCGGACTTGGAAGTGAAATAAATACTGGACTAGTTGGCCCAGGACTTAATGAATCCAAATCATTTTTTCGTCTCTTTCTATTGGACATTTAGTTTAACTTTTTTACATTTAAATATCTAAAAAAGTTTTACAGCCTCTTTTCTGAAAATTTTATTGAGCGGATCTAGTAACAGAAAATGTTTGAACCTTACTATTCTCTCCACTCGCCCCACTGTATGCAACATTAGAATCAGGATGGCCGTGATAGCTACCAGCTACCGGTGCAAAAAGAGATGTGAATCCATCTTTGGGATTCACGCCAGAATAACTAACACTACTTTGTATCGCTGGATTTACTCCACGTGTTTGCCACACCGGGGCAACAGCTTGAACGCCTAAAGCGTATTTAGGAGTTCCGCAAAGATTTGTTAACATGGAATAACCATATCGTGAATAACCAATACCATTGTATTCTCCAGGTGATGTCATTTTATATAAAATAAAATTAAAATTAAATTTTTAATTTATTGCATTTTTAGAAAATAAAAAATATTAATTTGATCCAAAAGTATTTTCATTGCTATACGTAATATATAAAAAGCCGTCGGCATCTTTTTTTGTTTCGTAAATTGCATCCATTGTTAACGTGGTATTGCACATTTCGTCGTTTATCATCAGATAAATCGCTTGTTCAGGACGAAGTTTGATATTTTTGCGAATATGGTAAAGAAGAGACATGACTGTAACATCTCCAGGTGAAAGATACTTGTATTTATCGACAAGCATTTCTGTGCGTGAACGACGTGATAATATAATAGGGACGCGATTGGGGTATTTTCTGGCAATATGTTCCGAGTCGGCTTTGCGCTCTTCAAATGCTCGACTCTTGAATTTATAAGAAGGATCATCCGATGTCATCTTTTCTTTTAATTTAAATTTAAAATTTAGATTAAAAATTTAGGCAACATTTTGTAAAATTGAATTAAAAATATAATTTTAAACTGTAATTAAATACGTTTAAATAAGTTTAAATATGGGCATCAAACATCTTCATAAACTGTTGAAAAAATATGCACCCGATTGTTATGAAAAAAAGCATCTGTCCGAGTTTGCTTACATGCGTGTCGCCATTGACATCTCCCTTTATCTGTACAAATACAAGGCCGTGGCCGGTGATCGGTGGATGGAATCGTTTGTTTACCTTATCAGTTGTCTCCGTAAATGGAATATTCACTGCATTTTTGTGTATGACAATAAAGCGCCCGTTGAAAAACAAGAAGAGCAAGAACGACGGCGTGAAGTGCGTGCCAAGCAAGGCGATCGTGTGACAGAACTGGAACACGATTTGGAAGTGTACGAAAACGGCGGCGAGCCGTCTGAGAAAATGGTCGATATTTGCAAAAAGGAAGGCGTGGTGTCCCTTCTGCAACGCGACAATCCCGAATTGGTAACGGCGCGTCGA
>Ga0214919_10007096_pt1 | contig 15218 bp, 15 predicted proteins | sample LL1503_MetaG_FD_177994 | JGI IMG/M metagenome (GOLD analysis project Ga0214919, IMG submission 177994) | Freshwater microbial communities from Lake Lanier, Atlanta, Georgia, United States - LL-1503 | ecosystem: Environmental > Aquatic > Freshwater > Lake | place: USA: Georgia | collected... | reverse complement strand
ATTAGATGGTTCAATATACACTAGATTAAGGAAAGACTATAAGATAATATTACATACTGGTTCAGATTATACTAATGACTATGAAATACCTAGAAAACAAAAAATACCATCATTACATTACAATTTTAATTTAAATAAAAATATCAACAAGTTACAAAATAAAATAAGTAGTGAATCAAAAAATTATCTCAAAATGCTTGATAATAATTGTAAAAATTCAGATGATACATTTGTTTGGAATATTCAAGTATATTATAATTTTCCAATTTTGCTATTATTTGCTAATATTTTAAATGATTTTTGTAAGGAAAAAGATATTCAAGAAATAATTTTTATTAATAGAAACTGTATATACTTAAAAAAAATATTTGATTTAGTAAATGATTCATCGGTTACAATAACTGAATTATTTATTTCAAATAAAATTTTAGAAAATAAAAAATATCTTAAAATGATGTTAAATAAATTTAATAATACAACAAAATATTTAGTTATTGACTTACATCACGGATCAAAACGAATGTTGACAAATTTTTTTAAAATATCTTATAATGTTCAACCATATTTTTATTTTCTATTTGCTAAACCTGATCAAGAAAATTTTATTTATTCAATTTATGAAAATAATGATAATTTATCTAGATTAATAGAATTATTTAATATACCATTAATTGGGCCACCAATAGATTATAATAATAATAATATTGTGTATGATAAATTAGAATTTGATACTAAGATACCTCAAATATACGATGATGTTTTTAATCTAATTAAAAAAACAATTAATAATAAAATTATTAATGATTATAATCAAAATTTTTTAGAAGAATATTTACAAAATTTAAATGAAATCAAATTAAAAATTGATGAAAGTGTTGAATATCTAAATATGAAATTAATATATGATTTATCAGATAAATATTATTTAAAACAAGATTATCGTTTAGGTGTTCCACCTGAAGAAGTAATTTTTCAATCTATCTTAAATCCTTCTCTTAAAATTGAATTAAGAAAATCATCAGTACATAAGAATCATAGTTCAAAGAAAAGTTCTAGTAAATCTAGACGATAAAAATCTATAATTTTGATATATGAACATATTCATAAATAAATTCATGGATAATCGTCCAACATTTTTTTACAATGAAGACCAAACAAAACCAATCCGAGCTGGCGGAGTATTAATTTACAATAACAATAATTTATTAATGATTAAAACAAATTATAATAATATTGAAAAATATGAAGATATTGGTGGTAAGTCAGATGAAAAAGACATTGATATATATTCAATGGTTGCCCGAGAAGTTGCTGAAGAAACAAATTTTAAATTGGATCAAGAAATAATCAAACATCAAATTAAATCAAGTAAATCTATTTATATTCCAATAGCTAAATATGTCTTATTTATTGTTAAGGCAAATTCATATGAAAAAAAATTAACAATTGATGATTTTGGAAATAAGGAATTATTTGAAAATATTGATAGAATCATTAATTGGATTACAATTGATGATTTTTTACATAAAAAAATAAATTTGAATCCTCGGTTGAAATCTTATGAGTTGAATGAATTCCTTACCAATCTTACCTAAATAGTTAACAATCTTTAAATATTTAACAATCTTACCTAAATAGTTAACAATCTTTAAATAGTTAACAATCTTTAAATTTTTTTATTTTTTTAATCTTTAAATTTAAGGTACCATCACAAATTTCAAAGCAGCATACGAATCATAATCTTTCAACATAAAATGATCAATTGTTAATTCTTCTATTTTCTCAAAATTCTTAATCTCTAATTTTGGAAAATTTAATGGTATTCTATTAATCTGTACCAATGCTTCATTTATATGTTCTTCGTACAAATGTACATCACCCAAGTTTATTATTAATCTATCCGGTTTATAATTATCTCCCAAATGTTTACATAATATATATGTTAGAGCAGCATATGATGCCACATTATAGGGTATTCCACAAGCAATATCTGCCGATCTTTGTGTCATACTACAACTTACATAATAAGTATCTCCTTTTTTATTAACATAAAACTGAATAGCAATTCCATGACAAGGGTAAAGAACTCCTTCTTCAGCAGTAGATGGATTATAAGTAGTCATAATAATTCGACGACTCATTGGATCTTCCTTCAATAATTTAATAACATATTCTAATTGATTAATACCCTGATTAATGTAATTTTTTTTACAATTGGTATATTTCGCACCATAGTGTAACCAATTAAAACCATACATTGGACCCATATCTCCTTCTGAATAATTTAAATTTCTTGATTTAATAAATTCAGTTGTTGTATTTGCCTTCCATATATTAACTCCTTTTGCTTCTAATAATTTTGAGTCGGTTTTACCGTTTAAAAAAAATAATAATTCTTCAATTATACCCCTAAAAAATACTTTCTTAGTAGTAAATAAAGGAAATGAATTCTTAATTTCAAATTCTAAAGTTTTTCCAAATGATGAATAAGTAATACCATTACGCGTTTTGCGACAATCACCAAAATATATTAGATTCTTCATAAGATTTAAATATGAATTTTCACCAGTTGGCTGTTTTTTTTCAGCATTTCCAATACAAAGAAATCTATAATGTAATTTATCATGTATGTAATAATCATATGGTATTAAATTTATATCAGAATTTAGTTGATTTGATGTCTTATTATTTATATTTTTTTGTACAATCATATTAGCAGTTAATTCACTACCAGATAAATACATATCATCATATTTTCCTAAAATAATATTTATTACTTTATGATCTACTTCTAATATTTTTTGAACATAAAAATCTAAATCAACAATTATTATTTGATATAACATTATTCTAATAGATATAATTTTTTAAATTGATTAATTTAAAGAATTAAAGATTATTTTTTAAGATTGTTAACCTTTTTTAAGATTGTTAACCTTTTTTAAGATTGTTAACCTTTTTTAAGATTGTAAACTATTTTTAAGATTGTTAACCTTTTTTAAGATCGTCTAGCAGAACTAGATACACTAGATGTAGCACTAGATGAACTAGCACCAGTTTCACGATATCTACCCATTAAACCACTTGCCTTAAGACCTTTACCAACAATAAATAAAACAATTGCGAATACTATAGCATGAATAACTGTAGCGTTACTGGGAGAACCAACAGTTACTAATGGGGTTAATTTATCATATGTTACGGTTAATAGAACACCAGGGCTTAGTAAAATGAATAAAACAGCGGATAATACCATCCATTTAACTCCTTTCATTAATGATTTATGATTTGACATTATGTATATATATATGATAGATATTTATTTATTAAAATCTATATTTTTTTATTATTCTTCAAAATAAATACTACAGAAGCAAATACTATAATAAAAATAAATGTATGAAATACTACCGCAATACGATTTGTTTCATTAGATAAAAAGTATTTACCACTGTTTGATGGTATGGTTAATAATAATCCAGGACTTAATAAAGCAAATAATAGGATTGCTGTAATTGGTATAATGTCTTTCGCTTCTATATTCGTTTTATAATCAATCTTTCCTTTATTTGGAGCTTGTTGTGATGTTATAATAAATGATAATAAGAATGTATGTAAAATTATAGAATAATAATTAGTTTCATTGGATAATAGATATCCTTTATTTTCAGGATATAATGTTATTAAAAATCCCGGACTTAATATTAAAAATAATAAACCATATTTGATTACTTCTAAAGTATCCATCTATATAATTATTCATTTAAAAAAAATTTTCGTAAACTATCTTTCTCATTGTAAGAATTATTAAAAATACTTGATAATAATTTTTTAGTATCATCATAACCTCCTATCTTAATTTTTTTTTTAGAATCATCTATTAAAAATATTTGAGGAAATGTACTCATACCATTCTTTTGTTTATATTCATCTTTTTCAGTTTGATCGACTTTATAAATTGTTGGATTATATGCTTTTAATAATTTTTCTGATTTAATACTAAATGGACATCCAATCAAAGAATAAATTAATAGTTTCATTATCTATATATATATAAAGTATATAAATAAGTTTATGAAAAATAAATGTTTACGAATTTATAAAATTTACCTCCTTAGGAATAGACTCCTTCCGGCACTTCCTACAACCCTGTAATACATACTTATCACTCATTATTACATCATCACTCTTACAATGAGTACATTTAAGTTCATACTTTTTATTTTTATCAATCAATTTATATTCACTAAATAATGGTTTATTTTGACGTTTAATAAATTCACTTAGACGTTGTTCTACTAAATCTAAGTATTCGTTTTGGTCGGTCATTCTTTATATATAGGATATAATAAATTAAGTGGATAATTTTATTTTATCAATTTTTATTTGATTTAATCATCATCCGTATCATCATCATAATCTGAATATCCTTCGTAAGGATTATATTTTTCCATTAATTGATGCTTCTCAATATTACAATATGGACATTTTTCTAATTTTTTATAACAATCTTCACATAAATAATGTCCCAAACAATCATACAAAATTAATGTTTTATCTTCATAACAAATATTACAAGTATCTTCTTTTGTAAAATTCTTCTTATTCTTCATATATTGATTTTGTAAATTTCTATATATATTGTATTCATCTAAGACAGTACTTTCTACTTTAAATTTAGCACAATAAGGCACCAAGAAATCTCCACTTTCATTATTATTAACAACTCCCATAATAAATTCTTCCAAAGCATTTTGACAATTAACTAAATCAGTCTCATTATCTAAATACATTAAATAATATTTCTTACTTTCCTCATAGTTTTTCTTAAAGTAAAACATTGCCTGGTGATGATAACAATCAAAATTGTTTCTTGCTAATGCCATATCATAATATATCTTCATTTCTTCTAAATTACCAATGTCCAAATAATAATCTCCCAAAGTATTCATAGCATTAACAGAGCCTTTCTCTATTCCCATTTTTAGATATTTCATCATGTTCTCATATTCTTTTTCTAAATAATAATAATGACCGAGTCCATACATAGCTTCCTGATCATTTTTTTCAATTGCCATCAGATAATATTTTAACATATTTGAATTATCATCTCTATTTTCATAATATAATGCCATATTATACATTGCATGAACATTTCCTTTTTCAATTGCTTCCATGTAATATTTTATCATTAATTCAGAATTATGCTCGATCGAATTATAATAATATCCTTTATATGTAATATAATCATGATCTTCACAAGTTTCATCAATTATTTTATTCTTAAATAAATCTAGTATTTTTGGAATCATTTCTTTATTTTCTGGAACATCGTATGAATATTCATATGATTTCAATAAATCATTCAATTCTTTTTCTATATCGTCCATTATAATTAGTATATATAATAATATTTATATATGTATATATTAATATGAGGATAGGAATTCACATTTTTCGTAGAGATCTGCGCATATCTGATAATGTTGCTTTACACTTGCTAAGCGAACAAGTTGATAAAATTTTACCAATTTTCATCTTTGATCCCTTTCAAATTAATAATACTTCTGAGAATGCTTCATATCGTTCGGATCCAGCTGTTAAATTATTGATTGAATCACTAGATGATTTAGATAAAAGTTTAAGAAAAGAAGGTTCAAAATTATTTTACTTTAATGATGATCCCTCAAAAGTTCTTGAAAAATTAATTAAAAATATTAAACCATCATACATTAGCTATAATGCCGATTTTAGTAAATATTCCTTAAAAAGAGACAAAGATATGGACGATGTTTGTAAGGATCATAAGATTCCAGTAATAAAATTTATGGATGATCTTACTATAACTAAAATGGAAGATTTATTGAATAAGGATAAAGTATTTAAAGTTTTTGGTGCTTTTTATAAACATGCTCTTAAATTAAAAGTCCGTAATGAGGTGAAAAAAGTTAATAATTTTATTAGTTCAGGTACATCTATTGTAGGAACATTTAATGGTGACCCTCATAAATTTTATGATAAAGATACTGTAATTTTAATACCAGGTGGACGAGTAGAAGCTCTTAAAATCTTAAAAAAAATTAAAGATTTTAAAAATTATGAAAATAATCGGAATGAATTACCTTATCAAACCACACATTTATCTGGTTATCTTAAATTCGGGTGTGTATCTATTGTTGAATGTTTTAATGCCATCAAGGAATCTAAGAATCCCGATTTATTAAAGCAGATATATTGGAGACAATACTTTTTCATCTTGGCTAGATTTAATCATGTTGGTTACGGGCACGTTGATGAATTCTTTTCAAAAATTAAATGGAAGAATGATCTGAAAGAAGCAAAAGCATTGTGGGAAGATGCGAATACTGGCTTTCCGGTTGTTGATGCTGCTATCAGACAATTACAAGATGAAGGATGGATGCAAAATCGGGGGCGATTAATTGTTTCTAGTTTTGCCGTTAAGGTATTACATCAAGATCCACATGAATGGAAATCATATGGTGGGCAACATGTATTTAGTAGATTACTTTATGATAATTGTTATGCTAATAACTATGGAAATTGGAATTTTACTGTCGGTCCTTACGATTTAGGAGGGTATAGATTTGGTAGAGCCGGAACTAGAGGTGGTCGAATGATTGATCCGACTAATTATAAAAAATGGGATCCAAAATTAGAATATGTAAGAAAATATATTCCAGAATTGAAAGATGTTCCAGATAGGGATATATTTAGTTGGAATACTGCTTGGAAGAAACATCCTAATGTAAACTATTCTAAACCTATTGTGGATTTTAAAGTGCGAAAGGATGAATGGTATAAGATTACTAAACGATAGAATTTATGTAAAAATTGAAAATAAATAATTCAAAACCTAAAGTAAGATCTATAATATATAATGAATTACGTATCCCTTGGCTCGTCATGTTCAATCGCATATCAACTCCAAATTCTTAAATTAAAAAAAGAATCATTACCTTTCGATTGGATCCGATCAAATAATCTATCTTTTGTGTTAAGTCTAATCCAAAATAATTTTACTGGATTCTTTGATGATCTAGAACACGTCAAAGATGATGAACGATTTCCATTTATTGAAGATGATGAATCCGGATTAAATAATAATTTTGATGCTATTCCTGATAAAAAAACTAAGATTTATAAAACCAAATATCTTGGATTCTTTCATGATTTTAAAGATGGGGTTTCTTTAGATGAAATTAAAGAAAAATATGATCGGCGTATTAAACGTTTTTATGATGTAATCAAGAATAAATGTATTTTTATTCGTGATGACGTAAAATTTAAAGAATCTGATATTGGGACTTATAATTTGCTAAATGCTGAATTGAAAAAGCATAATTCTGAAAATGTTTTGGTATTAATTGCGAATACTAAATTATTGAGTATTAGTGGATTGGATGAGAGTATTAAAGTTTTTATTGAAAATGAGAAGGTTAGTGAGTGGCAACATCATTCTATTGTACCAATTATACAATCATTGATTTAATTTATAATTTCTAAATAACATTCATTTTATTGACTTTGCCCTTACTATCCTTATTTAGTAAGGCCTTCAATCGTTCTTCCACTGATAATTCTCGCACAACTGGCACATCAGTCTTTACCTCAATTTTCTTTCCCAATAGTTCTCTTAGTTTATCATCCATTGATTGTTCCTTTCCAGAACTTACCATTGGTCCCTGAGAACCAGTAAAGGGTTGATTATTATCTCCTTTAATCCCACGTTCAATACTCTTCAAAAATGCTCCCTTGAAACTATATGTTCCATCATGTGATAAATTACAACTCAAATCTACCCAAATTTCTCCATTCATTCCCAACCATCTCTTACAAAAAGCATAATCTTCAGATAAATATCTCTTAGAAACTGGATCAATATAACAATCAAAAAGAGCATAGAAATAATCTTTGTTTCCATGACTATCATATCCACCTACATCGTTTACATATTTAAGATTACTAAATTCACGTGCCATTTTTTCGAGAACTTCTCTTTTAATCATCATAAATCCCGTAGCAGCATATGCCACTTTCATAAAACCATTTTGAATCGGAATCTTTTGTACTCCTTGATCATTTTCAGTAATAATATTAACGGCGTAATCATACGACGCTGGTTCTACAAACTCTTTTTCAACAATCCCTTCCTTAATTATTCCAGCTACTTTTTCCCAATTAATTCCTTTTTTAGGATAACACCCCGCACAAACATCCTTATTGGCAGTTAACATTCTAACTACATTCAAAGGATTAAATGATACATCCGCATCCACAAATAATAAATGAGTATATTCCTTCTTAGCTAACATAAGTGATACGTAAAAATTTCTAGCACGAGTAATAAGACTTTCATTTCCAATTGTCAATATATCCAATTTTATACCATTTGCGTCACATAATCTTTGTAAATTTAAACAGCTCTGAGCATATCCCCTCATCATTTGTCCACCATAACAAGGAGTTGCTAAAAGTACATGAAAATTAGGTTTTTCTTCAGACATTATGATTTTATTATTTTTTAATTCTTATATGAAATTTATAATATATAATAAGTATATGGGAATCGAAAGATTTTTTAAATCGATAAATTCATTATATGCTAACGAAATAATTAAACCTCTTTATAAGAATAATAATATAACTCAATTCTATTTTGATTTTAATTCAGTTATTCATAAAGTATCTAATACTATTGTTAATCATTTAAATGATATGTTATTATACTCGCTTGTTTATAGACATTTAGCTGAATCGGGTATGGATCCTGACTTGCTAATAGATGAATATAAAAGTATTAATAAAATATATGAATTAAATTATACGATTGAAGAATTTTATAAGTATACTAAGGCTATTAAATTAAATGAAATTATTTTTGAACATATTTTAAAAAATATTAATGAATATCTATCTTATTATCCAAATTGTAAATTATTATATATTGGTATTGATGGTGTACCAAGTGTAGGTAAGATGATTGAACAACAAGATCGTCGCTACAAGGGATACTTAATGGGATTAATAAATAAAAAATTAAAAGAAAAATATTTACATCAATTAGATAATTCCACTTATGATTTTACTAATATTTATAATGAATTAGAATATCTTAATTCAAAATTTTCATTTGATAAGAATTTAATATCGCCACAGACAGATTTTATGATTGAATTAGTTGAATTTCTAACTAGAAAGTTAAAGTTGGTTAACGATTTAGATGGTAAAACAGTTAATGAGGTAAACGGGTTAAATAGGTCCATAATAATCTCCGACTTCAACGAACCAGGCGAAGGTGAAAAGAAAATAATCCTACATATAAAAAAACATTCGAAATCCGATGATAAAATTATAATTTATTCACCTGACGCAGATATGATTATTATGTCAATGATAATCCCAAATTACGTATATATTCTTCGTCATGAACAATCTGAATCAAGAGATGATATAATTGATATTCAAAGTATTCGTAATATATTCAAACCAGTTGATGAGATTGCCTATATATTTTCTGTATTTGGTGATGACTTTATACCAAAAATTGAATGGATTAATGTAGTAAAACATTTACCAAAAATAATTGAAGACTATAAAAAATTAAATATTAAGATTATAAACGATAATAAGGTTAATTTTAAAAATCTCCAATTATTCTTTAAGAGTATTAAAAAGTTTGAAACTCAATTTAAACCATCTCGCAATCGATTTGATGATTTCTATGGAACAGTTAATCATAAATCATTTAATTATTATAATGAAATAAATGATGTTGAAAAACTAACCAGGAATTATACACCGTCATATGATGAAGGTCATAGTAAAGTACCGGCATTAGATTATTATAAAGCAATGGCATGGAAATACAATTATTATTTTTTGGATGATAATTCTAACAACGATTATTATTACAAATATGATCATGCTCCGAATATTGATGATTTAATTGAATTTAATGATTTTGATAAAATTCAACTTAATTATAAAACAACAGATATAATGCCAATTGATCAATTATGCTTTATATCACCAATTAATGTTGCTTCATATGTTGAAAAACAAAAATTAAATAAGTTATTAGCTGATAAATTATTTAAGTTAATGAAGATACAATTACCTGAAATTAAAATTGTTGGTGATAAAAAAATGATCAATATTGATGAATTATTTGAATGTCAAAATGCTCGATATCTAAATAAATGTGATATGAAATTCAAATTAATAACATTTGAGGAATTTAAAAATTATATAAATTAAGTAGAATTAAGTTTACATTGAATTAAATCGAGTTAAATTAAGTTTACAGTTTAAATTAAATTAAAATCCATAAAATTATCACTAAAAGTATTATTTGCCATAGGTTCATACATACTAGTTGGTGGTCTAATGCTTCCACATTTAGGTTCTATAGCGGCAAGTTTATTAGATCTAGATTGTTGCCCCATTTGTTGTTGACTCATCATTGGTAACTGTCCTAAAGATTGATTAATTTGAGCGCCCATCGATTGATATCCCATTTGTTGTCCAATTTGCTGTCTGACTAATTCAGGTGGTAAATTATTTAATTCTTGAACATTATTCATTTGTAATTCATTTTCTATTTCTTTATCAAAATGTTCATTTTGAGGTGAATCTAAATTACTTAAGTCTGAGTTATTAAAATCTTCGTTATCATAATCAATTGGTTTCTCAATCTTAACTGGTATTGGAGCATCATTATTAATATTTTGTATTATTCTGTTTTTTTTCTTTATAGTTTCTAAATATCTATAAATTAAATAAATTATTAAACCAATAACCACAGCAGTAAAAATAAAGTTGTCTTTAAAGTATGGATATAAACTCTTATATATCCATTCTAATATAGAATTATTTTCACTATGCTTAGATATGTATATTTTATTAACTCTTCCTAATAATGACGGGTCTATTAAACTTGGTCTTGGTCGTATATTGTAGCTCATGTTCTAATTTAGATAATTATTTTTTTGATAAATTAATTAAATACTAATTATTATAATTATATAATAATAAATACTCATCTTTTTTGTATACCAACTTTAACGGTTACCATCTTTGGTGGTATATCAACTTTAAAGGTTACCATCTAACGGTTACTATCTAGCGGTTACTATCTAGCGGTTACCATCTTGCTGTTACCATCTAACGGGTATACCAACTTTAACTGTTACCATCTAACGGTTACCATCTAACGGTTACCATCAAACGGTTACCATCTAACGGTTACTATCTAGCGGTTACTATCTAGCGGTTACCATCTAGCGGGGTATACCAACTTTAAAAGAATTATTTTAAAAATCCTCCGTATAACTATGATCATTCTTAGTCTTATTCAACACCGCCGCCTTCTGATACTGTGTAGGTTTACCTTCAAAGAAATTAGTTTTTCCCTCCATTCCAATCTTTTCCATAAAATCAAATGGATTTATAGTATTATATATCTTAGTGTAACCAAGTTGTACGAGTAATCTATCTGCTACATATTCAATATAGTTACTCATTAATTCAGCATTCATTCCAACTAATCTACAAGGTAAACTCTCAATAATAAATTCTTTTTCAATGTCAACAGCATCTTTAAAAATATCCTTAATTGTTTTTTCATCTAAACGATTAACAATCTTAGAATATAATAAACACGCAAAAGAGCAATGTTCGCCTTCATCTCTAGCAATGAATTCATTTGAAGCAGTTAATCCTGGCATTAACCCTCTAGTTTTTAACCAATAGATAGCACAAAATGCTCCACTAAAAAATAATCCTTCTACAATAGCAAAAGCAATTAATCGCTTGGAAAATAAATCATCACTCTTAATCCATTTCATTGCCCAATCTGCTTTCTTTTTAATACATGGAATTGTTTTAATAGCATTAAATAATACATCTTTTTCTTTAGGTTCATCAATATATGTTTCGATAAGTAAAGAATACATCTCCGAGTGAATGTTTTCTATAGCGGCTTGAAATGAATAGGCTATTTTGGCTTCTAATACTTTAACATCCATTGAAAATCTTTCTAGTAAATTCATATTTACTATACCATCTGATCCCGCAAAAAATGCTAGAATATGTTTAATAAAAAACCTTTCATCTTTATTTAATTTATTATCCCAGTCATCTCGATCTTTGCTGAGATCAATTTCTTCCGCAGTCCAGAAAGAAGCTTCTTGTTTTTTATAACATGCCCAGATATCTTGATGTTTAATAGGAAAAGGAGTAAAACGCTGTTCAGCTGGATCAAGTAATGGTTCCATTATATATATAAAATCTATATATTTTTATATATAAATAATTCAAATATCAATTTTATCAATTTATGGTGATAAAATTCTTATGGTTTTTCATGTTCTGATATTACGATATTCCAAGCAGCTTCCGCAGCCTCATTCTCATGAATTAATTCAAGAACATTTAAACGAGCACCTTCTAATCGGCTTAGCGATGTGTCTGCTTCATCTAATCTTGGACGTAGATCTTCAGCAGCGTTATATTTAACCATTGCTGCCATTCCTGCCGAATGAGTACCTGCTGCTCCGATTTTACCTCCTTCAGCATATAATGCTGCTATTTGCGCTTCTATTTCTCCATGTATTTTGGTTTGTTCTGCTTTTTGTAATTCTATTTTTATTAGATCTTTACGATACTGTGCTAATTCTTCTTTTTTACTATATGCTGCTTTAACTTCCGCAGAGAAAGCACCAGCATTTTCTAATTTTCCTTTTACAAATAGGAGCGGATTAAATCCGGGACCAGCTACTAATGGTACTCCGTGTAACCCTCCAATAATTAATTGGAAATGATTTAATCCATATTGAGCAATTCTTACTATATTTGCTCCACCTGGGTTTATGACTTGAATTACATCATATAAAACTCTCCCAGTATTACCCACTGGATATACTTCAATTCGTAGATTATATCTTTGAGCAATTCTTAATATTGCTGCCATAAATGTGGGAGTGTCCGAATCAAATGGTGTATTTTGTGTTGAAGCATCAAGTCCTGCTTCGGTTCTTAATGCTAATAAAGTAGCTGGAGTTGCTGGAGCTAATCCTGCTGGTCTTCTTAGCAAGTAATCTAAAATAGATATCCACATACATTGATTTGTAAATGGTGTTCCAGCTACTGCTCCAGTATTTGGAACAACTGCGACTTGTTCTCCTTTGCCCCCTTTTTGATATATACGATTTATGCTACGGCCTTGCGCAAAGGATAACTGCTTAAGTGCAAGATATTTGCTTTTATACTTCAAATACTTTTCTCTATACATATAAGTTGAAAATAAAATAATAATAAAATAAATAATATATATGAATTTACACAAATTATTAGCAAAATATAATAGAATCATCGATAATTTATACATTGGTAATTATATGTCACCAATAGACAATGATTTTATAATTTCAAACAATATAAAATTAATTATAAATTGTACCAAAACATATAAATACAAACAATCCAATACAATCCAATTAATAAGATTAAATATAACTGATGTCAATACTCCCGCAAATAATTATATTATTTCATCTTCTATCGAGAAAATTCTTAAAATAATTCAAATATATCTTGAATCAAATGAAGGTGTCCTAGTTCATTGTCATATGGGACAACAAAGAAGTGCTACATTAGTTGCTTGTTATTTAATGAAATATATGAATTTAACTTTAGATGAAGCAATTGCTAAAATACAAAAGAAACGAAAATTAGCATTCTTACCTGAGCCTACGTTTATTGATTTTATGAAATATTATGAGGTTGAGATTTATTCATAAACCTGAACTGGTTAACTATTATTCGCGGCTCTTATTCGCGGATATAATTCGCGGCTCTAATTCGCAGCTTTTATTCGCGGCTTTTATTCACGCCTCTTATTCGCGGCTCTTATTCGCGGCTTTTATTAGCGGCTATTATTCGCGGCTCTTATTTGCGGCTCTTATTCGCGGCTTTTATTCGCGGCTCTTATTCGCGGTTAAACAGTTAACTGGTTAAAGAGGTAAAAGAAGTTAAAAAGGTTGAGAAAAAATGAATATCCAATTCATTATATAAAAATTTAATAATATATATTACATGGCTAAATTTCTTAAAGATTTCTTAAATGACTATCACAAGTTTATAGATACTCAACCTATCCAGGTATTAATCGAACTAGCAGATTATGCGAACGATCAATTCTTTAATGGTGAAGGTATTATGAGTGATAAAATCTACGATGATCTATATGATGAAATTAAGAAGCGTGATCCAGAGAATCAATTCTTCAAGAAGATTGGATTTGAGGTGAACAGTAAAAACAAAGTAACTTTACCTCATTATATGGGTAGTATGGACAAGCTTAAGACATCTGATTTAGATAAATTAATGAAATGGAAAAGTAAGTTCAATAAATATGATTATATTATTATGGATAAATTAGATGGAATTTCTGGACTTTTTGTTAAAAATAAAGCGGAAACCAAATTATATACCAGAGGTAATGGAACTGTTGGACAAGATATTTCTTATCTAATTAATACAATTCCTGATTTAAAGTTATTGAGTAAAATAAAAGAAAATATTGTTGTTAGAGGTGAACTTATTATTTCAAAACAAAAGTGGAAAAAATATACCGAACAATTTAGTAATGCTAGAAACATGGTTTCTGGTTTAGTAAATTCAAAGAAAATTAATACTACTATAATGAAAGATATTGATTTTGTTGTGTATGAAATTATTATTCCTAGAATGAGAATGTCACAACAATTTAAATTCTTGGAAAAAACAAATCACGTCTATTTTGAAGTATTAGATAAGAATGATCTTGATTTTGAAATGTTAGATGAAATATTAATTGATCGAAGACAAGCATCCAAATATGAAATTGATGGTATTATTATTATGGATGATTCAAATCACGATATAAATAATGAAGGAAATCCAGAATTTGCTTTTGCGTTTAAGGATGCCTCTGAAAAATTAACAGCAGATGTATTAGTAAAGGATGTTGAATGGAATGTATCAAAGGATGGTTATATTAAGCCTAAATTGATACTGGAACCAACTAAATTATCTGGTGTAGTAATTTCAAATGCTACTGCTTTTAACGCTAAATATATTATTGATAATAAAATTGGACCTGGATCTATTGTAAAGATTATTCGTTCTGGTGATGTTATTCCCCATGTTTTAGAAGT
>Ga0214919_10007095_pt1 | contig 15219 bp, 10 predicted proteins | sample LL1503_MetaG_FD_177994 | JGI IMG/M metagenome (GOLD analysis project Ga0214919, IMG submission 177994) | Freshwater microbial communities from Lake Lanier, Atlanta, Georgia, United States - LL-1503 | ecosystem: Environmental > Aquatic > Freshwater > Lake | place: USA: Georgia | collected... | reverse complement strand
TTTATTTGGAGTCAAGAAAAAAAAAACCTAAATATAAGATGTTAGTTACAAAATTAAATATAAATATAAATATGTTTAGGTGCTTACCTTTATTTCCGGATATTCTCCTTCTGTTTTTTGTTTTTTGATTTTTGATTTTTGATTTTTGATTTTTGATTTTTGTTTTTTGATTTTTTTGATTTTTAAAATTTATCTACACCTACTTATTCTACGACCCTTCTTGGCTTTTTCTTTGGGGCTGATTCTGATGATATGGTGCCATAGTCTATATTGAATTCATTGTAATCATGCGCGCTTTTTAGGATCTCTATTTCGTCATGTCTCAAGTCTCTTATTCGTTGCGCATTATTCTTGTAGATTTCCTCGGTGACATCTGAGGGTTTGATTTTAAAATATACGGACAACAATCTGATCATCTCTGGGTCCATTTTGTATGCTAGCTTTTCTTCCTTTACATCTGCAGTTGTAACTGGAACTGCAACTGCAACTGTAACTGCAACTATATCTGGTAGTGCGGGTGCGATTATTACTGGATTGACCAAGTATACATTTCGAGATACTATTTCTAAATTATTTTTCAATTCCGGGTAGTCGACATGAATTGTTTTTTTATTTTTTGATACGCCCAATATGGTTGTTGTATTTTCCTTTCCTTCGCGATTTTTAAAAACAACTTGAGACCCAATATATTTATCCACATTTTCAGGGGTTATTTTAATTCTTCCGTCTTTAGGCAGTCTGCGGTCTCTGAATCCTTGATTGACATCCTGTTCACAGTAAACAGGGTCTAAGCGGCGCTCTGCGTAAGGTCTTCGGTCTCTTTCTTCTAATGTCAGGCTGTTTAGAAGCGCGGTTGCTGCGTCCACATTTTTATCTACTGTTTTTTCTTGGTCTCCGAAATCGATCCGAATTTTGGGTTTCCTATCATACAAAGAGTCAGGTTTTGGGGGTTTAGGCGCCCAAGTATTCAGGGACGCCTTCCAAAACCACGGGTCATCATATACGATTTTAAGATCCTTACCTGAGAGCAAAAGGTCCTTGGCTTTCTGTGCGTCAGCTGTTTCAGTCCAGTCCTTGATATGAACAAAGATACGCTGATATGCGTCACCCTTTTCGTTCTTGCGTTGGACCATGTCAACACGCGCAATGCTGAATATATCAAGCTTATCAAAGACCTTTCTTACACGAGCTTCCGTGATGTTAAGAAAAGCACGAGGAATGCAAATGCTCATAGCGTTGTTGGAAGAGTTCATTTTATTATTTATGATTAAGTTATTTAAGTTCGATGAATAAGTTTTAAACGTTTTATAGAGTGTAATAATACTACTCATTCTAATACAATAAAGTATTTCAATTTTTTTATTTTTATATGTAAAAATCTTGTCACTAAAAATTTGTAAAAGAGGACAAAATTTAGTTCCTTATAAAATTTTAGTGATATATATTTTTTCCCTTATTTGACAAAAAATTGAAATACTTTGTTATGTATTTGTGAGTAGTAATATTACACTCTATACTTTTCGTTATAAACACTTTTTAGAACCATTATTCATAATCATATTCATATTAATATCTATAATGCCTTGCCAATACTGTAAATCAATCGAACATACGCTGTCTCAATGCGGTGCCAATATAGAGATGTATTGGGATCCGATTAGACGCCTCATCGAAGCCAATCCATTCTCATTTCGACATCAGTTCCTATCGCTTAACGCATATCCGAAGACCGTATTGTCTCTCATTTGTTCACGAATCGGACTCCGAACATCGCTGCCAAAATGGACGCTCATTGAAAACATTATTGTTCATTATTTCACGCCTAGGTTGCAAATTGATCCCGTGTTTTTGCCACTAGGAATGGATGTTAGAGCCGCCGTTTTTCATTCATATACGAGCTTACAAACGTGGAACATTCATGATCAGCCACATGTATACAGCTTTCAGCACAATACCTTACATTTGCTCGAGATATACTATAGAAATGCATTCGGTCGAGATAACCTGCGTGAACTGGCGGAGATGCGTAGATTAATTATTTCACAGGCACAGCCTGTAGTAGCACAGCCTGTAGTAGCACACCCTGTAGTAGCACACCCTGTAGCATTTGTCTCTAATAAAGCTCACCTAAAAAAGTTAAAAATTAAGGCGATGATCGATAAAAAACTACAGGTTCAGGAGTGCTTTATGTGCTGCGAAGAGAAAATAAATATGAGACTAGGATGCTCACATGAATATTGTGCGGATTGCTTAGTCGGGACTGCTAAGGTAAGAACAAAATCATTCATTACTTGTGCTGTATGTAGGGCTGAAGTCGCGGAAGTCAATGTAGCAAGCAAGGAGCAGAAGGCGATCTTATTGGAGCAAATTAAGAAGGAGTAGATATAGTAGATATAGTAGATATAGTAGATATTTTAATATAAATTATTTATTTTTTATCCTTTATTATGATTATGAATTGTAAAATATTTTTTCTTTATTATAACCATCATTAATTTAATATATTTAGTAAATAGTAAATTTATTATTTTTAAGATAAAATTTATTATTTTTTTTAAAAAAATAATAATTATATAATTTATAATGTCTATTGTTTTGGCGCAAGAATTAGTTTCAAGTAATGAAGCTTACATTACTTGGACAGTTAATCCAAGTTTAATATCTCCTTCTAGTAAAGGATTTTTATATTTGACAGATATCAGTCTGTTTGACGAAACTGATCCTAATAATACATTTATTACTTCTTTCCCTATTATTAAATATCAATTACGTCATAATGAATTATTAAGTGGTAATCATGTATTTGAAAATTTAAATGTTGGTAGTTATATTTGCAAACTAAATATCATTAATGGCAGCACTTCTGTTACATCTGACCCACTAACAGCTTATGTTTATTATTTAGCAGCTCCTGAAATTGTTGAAATCATGCCATTCAGCAATAAACTTACAGTTCATTTAGTTCAACCAGAATCTGTTATTCAAAATGTTACTTTTATTTTGTTAGGAAAGCAGATCATTGGTGGTTTAACTCAAGCTTCTTTTGCAAATGCTTTAACTATTATTAAACCTTATAGTGTAGATAACACATATGATATTAATAATCTTGAAAACAATAATGAATATGAACTTTCTTGTTTTTATACTGATACTAATAACATATCCAGTGTTTTATCTAAAACTTTAGTAGAAAGTCCTACTAATTCACCCAATCAAGTTACTAATTTAGCTGCTATTTATGATTCTGTTGAACAAACATTGACGATCACTTATAATATGCCAAATAATTCAGCTGATTATCCTATTATTGATTCCCGTGCTACAATTACAGATGCTAACAATAATGTTACCTATTATTTATCTAGCGAGAATTCAGCAGGACTAAATCCAGCACCAACCCCATCTGATCCTATTGTTTTTAATATGAATAACCAAAACTTGTTATCTACTGATGTCCCATTTACTATTACAATATCTGTTAAAAACAGTCTGAATCTTTGGGGTGAAGTAGAATCACCTGCTATTTATTGCATTCACCCTATTAACTATATCGCAACATCTCTTGTTGCTAGTGATCTTAATTACAATGTGCAGCTAAATAGCATATCTACTACCGATAACTTAACATATGCGAAAAATACTGCTGCGGCGTATACTATTAATTACATCGCAGATGTGTTTCATTGCGATGCTAGTGGTGATATTATTGGAGCCGCGGTTGCTTCTGCAACACAAGCTAACGACATGAATTTTAATTTCACAGGGCTTACTACTGGTTCATTGTATAAACTTGTGTTAAATGTGAATTACGTATATACTTTTGTAGATAATACCACAGCAACTATTAATGAATTAGTTGCCGATACATGCTATTATTATTTTATTCCTCATGATGTTTCAAATCAACTCAGTCTACAAGCAAATCCAATGGATCTGTCTGTTAGTGTTAGTTGGTCTGCAATTACTGTTCAAGAATTGAATGGTTTTAATCTAGATCATTATGAAGTATCTACAGATGGAAATAGTTGGGATTCTAATGGAACAGGTCTTAATAAAGTATTTACTGGATTAACAAATGGGACATCTTATACATTTTATGTTAGAGCTGTTTCTGTTAGCGGTTCAAGTCTTTATATGTCCGGAGTAATGGTTAACGGACAATCTGTTGATATAACTTCTGTGCCTTTTGGAAATCCTGTAGCACCCATATTTGTCAGTCAAATGCCTGGTGACACCAAATGCACTATTGTTTGGGAACTTGACGGATCACCTTATAACGGTGGCTTGTTTGATAAATTTCAAGCACAAATTAATTCATCCTTTTATTCTGAGATTTCTCCTTCTTTTGCAAATGGACAATACACTTATGAATTTGGTAATTTAATTAATTTAAATACTAGTAGCATCCGAATTAGACTTGTTACACATAATCAGCCAAACACAAATAATTTAGATACAACACATAATAGCACACCTTTTACTATTTCAACAATACCATTTGCTCTGCCTACAACTCCTACAGGATTGATTGTTAGCCCTCATACAAATAGTGTGACATTGAATTGGAATGCCGTTTTACCTTCTACAATTATTAATAATAATGTAGAATATGAGATCTATTATAAATTACATACAGATAGCAGTTTTACAGTTATATCTAATATTACAACAAATACACGCACGATAACAGGATTAACATCTAATTTAGAATATGACTTTAAAATACGTTCTACTATATTAAATAGTGAAGTTAGTGACACATTTTACAGCAATTTTACAACAGTATATCCAGGGCGCCCATTTATATATTCAAATGCACCAGTCATGAATTTAGTTGCGGGAAATAATCAAATTACAGTTAATCTATCTCCAAATACTAATAATTTCTTTAATAATACATTTAAGTATCATGCAACGATTACAGATATTAATGGTGAAAATGCAAGAGCTTCTGAATTAACAAACATTACTGATAGTAATGTGCAAACAATAACATTTACTACATTAGGAGATAGCTCTATATTAGTAGATTTGACACAATATACAATTGTTGCCTATTATGAAATGTTGAATACAGATAATAATCAATACTATTCGTCTAATACTGTTAGTAATACTATAGCACCATATGATGCTAATTTACCCACTATTTTGTCTTCCGTTTCAGGCAACCAATCTATTGCATTGACATGGGATGTCTCTGCTTTTAATGGATATAGTATCACAGATTATCAATTATCATTTGATAATACATCTTGGGCTATAATTAATGCCAATTCTATATCTCAAATTGGATTAAATTCTTTTACTACTTCTGTCACTCTAGATCCAAATGGAAGCATATTAGTCAATGGTCAATCATATGATTTATATGTTCAAGTTTTATATACTGTAAATGGTGAGAATTATACAAGTGTATCATCTAATATGGTAACAAATATCCCATATACTTTTTCAACTGTTCCTACTAATATTCAAACTGATCCAAGTGAAACACAAGTGACATTATCTTGGTCTGCGCCAAGCAATTTAGGAGGGCTTGCGCTAGATCATTATGAAGTTTTGCAAGATAGCGGTAGTTGGATTGATGTTGGAACAGATCTTTCATATACATTTACTGAACTAACAAACGGGACCTCGTATACTTTTTATGTTAGAGCAGTCACACTTGATGCATTAGAAGACAATCAATTAATATATGGTTCTTCGGGGTTTTCTTCGAATGTTCCATATAAGGTTCCGTCTGCACCCACCTTAAATAATGCGAATTTTTATAATGTCGAGACAATGAGATATGGTGTTGGTGTTACTATTAATGCGGATAGTAATTTATACAACCTTCCTTTAGACTACTATGAAGCTGCTTTCTGTAATGGTGAATGGAATCAAGTATCTGTTAATAACACTAATAATACAGTTACTTTTGATGCTGTTTCTGCATTAAATTTTCAAATGACAGTGGGCACCACATATTCTTATCAATTTAGAGCGGCATCGTTACATCCTTATCTTGATTCTATTAACGGCGATGTTTATAGTATTAATGTTATACCTTATGTTCCACCGACAGTAGCTCCAACAATAGTTAGTAATGTCTCTAGTCCTGGACAAGTCACTATAAATTGGGATGCATACGATCCTGCTAATTTAGGTGGTCTTGTATTTGACCATTTTGAAGTATCAAAAAATGGTGACAGTCCGATTTCGGTTGGTTCGGATCTTACTTATGCATTTACTGGATTAACAGATGGCACCACTTATACATTTTCAATTGTTGCTGTATTATATCATCAATACGATCCTATTGACGAGTATATAAAAACACCGGCGGCACAACTTGATCAAACACCATACTCTTTACCACCTGCTATTACTAATTTAAGAGCTGTTCCGCATAATGGATATGTGAAATTTACATGGGATTCTTCCACAGCTATAGTAGGAGGGCTTACCTTTTCTAATTTTGAAATATCTCCCGATAATATTAATTGGCTTACTTATAATTATTTAAGTGATTATAATGCTGGTGAAGCTGACTGGGCTGGAGAAAATGGAACTTTAGTTACCTTATATGTTAGAATTAAGGCTGCCCATCCTGATTATTTAATAGGAGCTGTGTATGGACCTAGTGTTTCAGCTTCTAATATACCATATGCTCCTGCTGATATGGTTAATTCCGCAACTTTTGTTACAAGTTCAACTGATCAACAAGTTACTTTTTCATGGGATTTTCTTCCGGTTGAAAATTTAGGCGGATTACCTTTACATCATTATGAAGTGTCAAAAGATGCTGGTGTAACATGGCTACTTGTTCCTGATGGTGAAAATAGCTATACATTTTATGGATTAACAAATGGAGATACTAGTCTAAGAATGATTCCAAGATCTGTTACATTACATCCTGATCCTACTATCGGATTAGTCAATGGTTTATATGATCCAACAATTTACGCATACGATGTTCCATATAAAATTGCTGAAGCACCTACAAATATAAGATCTACGCCCGGTGATCAACAAATTATATTATCTTGGGATGCTATTCCAGTTGAAAACTTAGGAGGATTGCCGTTATTATTTTATTATATTACAATGGATGAGGAACATTGGTATTCTACGAATAATACAACATTTACATTCAATGTCAGTAATACAGGATTAACATTAACAAATGGAACTAGCTATACGTTTATCGTATCGGCTATTACAACCCATCCTAAATTAAATTCCATTCTAAGTTATTATGAATACGTTACAAATGTTCCATATAAAAATCCGGATGCACCTCTTATAAATAGTAATCCTAGTGATCGACAAATAAATTTATCTTGGAATACACCTAATTTAGGAGGATTGCCTATAGATCATTACGAATTATCATACAATAATTCAGTATGGTATGACTTAAATTTAAATACAGATGCAAATATTGCTTATTCTACTAACTCAGAATCTTCTTCTATAACATTTACTGGATTAACAAATGGACAATCATATATTTATTATATTCGGGCAGTTACATTACATCCTTATTTAGGTTTAATAACAAGTTCTGTTTCACAAGCTACAAATATCCCCTTTATAAAACCTGGGCAGGTATCTAATATTGTTGCTAGTGCGATTAATAACATTTTGTCTTTCTCATTTACACCACCTGAAGATGTGAATAACAACGTATTTACACAATATTACGAATATTCAATTGATAATTCTGTTACATTTAGTCCTTTATATCAATTATTGACATATCAGGCATCTATTGGTGATAATTTATTTGCATTGATCATTCGTTCTTATATAATAAATCCAAATAATAATGTTATTCATATTAATGGCGATTCAACTTCATTAAATAATTTACAAAATCTTGATATTGTGTCTCCTCAGAATTTGTCAGCAACTGGTGGAAATGGCACGGTTACATTAACATGGGATGCTATTCCGAATACTACAATTGAAGTTTATTATTTAATAAATGGTGCAAAGACTGCTGTAGATACTACGACTAATAATTATTATACATTTTCGGGATTGGTAAATGGAACATCATATAATTTTAATGTAGCTATAATTAATTCTGTTTACTCTTCTAGTAGAAGAGGGACTCCGATGCTTCCTCTAATTGCTCCACAGAATTTGTCTCCAACTATTGGAAATGGCACAATCACATTATCATGGGATGTTGTTTCAAACACGACATATCAGGTTTATTATGCAACTGATACTGCCGCTACTAATAAATTAGGTATTTATAATAATGCTGTTTCACCTCATACATTTAGTGGATTAATAAATGGAACTACCTATTATTTTTTCGTGGTTTTATCTAATGATACTACTTATTTTAGTTATAAATCAGCAACTCCTCTGCTTCCTCTTTTGGCTCCTGTTATTAATTCAGTAACCAAGAGTGGGGATAATTTATTTTTAGATATTGATTTTGGCAATAGTTCATCTGTAAATATTGATATTGCTGCTTTGGTTGCACAAAATAATACAATTAGCGGAACAAGTGTTTCATCTATTGTTACATACACTCCTTCTATAAATCCTATTAGATTTACAGGTATGTCTAATTATACTTATTTTAGTATCACCGTTTCAAATTCAGTTGGCTCTACTACTGGTGCATATTCTATTTAATTTAATTTAGTTTTGTAATAAGTATAATAAATTTATAGATCTATAAATATAAATTTTTAATTTTATATTTATATTATCATTATATATAATGTCTAGTATTAATTTTATTTCTACTACCATAAATAGACAAAGAGCTTTGAATATTATTAAGCAACAGATTGTTGCTTCTAGGCAAAATGTTGTTGCTTCTAGGCAAAATGTTGTTGCTTCTAGGCCAGTGATTTATGTTCCTGAGCCAGTGATTTATGAACCAAAAACAATTTTAAAATCTGTTGGATATTCTACACCAGTAGAATATGTTCATGTTCCTCATGATGTTCCTCATGAAGATCAAGTGATTGTTTTAAAACCAATTAATTAAAAATAATAATATTTAAGTATTGTTAGTTGCTATCACTGGTCGATAATAGATTTGAAAATAAATTTAGAATATCCAAATAGTAATCCATTGATGCAGTAATGAAATCACCTCTATAATCTCGACTCAGAATCTGATTGGTGTCATAAATTACAAATAAAGAAAAGAGACCAAGGCCAATACAGGCTAATGCTTTTTTTACAGCAGATAATCGAGGACCGAACATATTTATTAGTTTAGCTATAATTAGCGCCAATAAAGCCCAAAATAAAAAGGCGCCAAATTGGTAGCCCAGATATTGACCAAAGCCGACTAGTGCAGCACCAACCGCTAACATTACACCAAATATGGATAGAGCACCTAGTATTGCAATATTTATTAATTCGGGATCATATTTGGTTTTTAAATGAGACAATAATATGCCTGATGACCAAGAGAATAGTCCAAAGATCAAGAATTTTAAAATAGGATGCATTGGCACCAATACTAATACATAAATGATAATGATTTGCATACCAAACAAGGGCCAAAATCCGATATTAGGATTATCTGTTTTATTCATGACGTAATAGGTGATTCCAAGCTGTGCGATTAAATTGGCAAATATGAGTATTAAGAATTCCTTCTTTTTGTAAATCAAGTCCCAAAGTTTAGGCCCATTAAAGCTTCTGCTGACGCTTCTGCTGACGCTTGACCCTCCTTTCATCATATTATTTGATCCAAAGAGCCGATTATATATTGATGAATTGGCCATCTTCTACTATAATTTATGTATAGATAATAATATAAAGACATATTTTGACATATATTATTAAAATGAATTTTTTACAGGACGACATTAACTCAGTATCATTGAATCAAGTTACTTCTAATTTCAAAACTAGAACTTATATTAATCAAATTATGATTTTGAATTTGTATGTTGATAGCGATAGCCAAGCATTAAAGAAGGTTTATTGTAACGCAGTAAACAAGCATAATTTATCTTTATTTGAGGATCCATTTTTTTTTAACGCGGGTTTTGATTTGTTTCTACCTGAGAATCAGACGTTTACCAGTGGTTCAGTGAATAAAGCAAATTTTAAGGTAAAATGCTCTGCGCAAATTATCAACATGAATCATTGTGATAGCGATTTAAGTAACGATTCAGATAATAGATTTTACACCGGCTATTACATGTATCCTAGGTCTAGTTTATCTAAGACGCCATTACGTCTTGCCAATTGCACAGGGATTATTGATGCGGGATATAGAGGTCCACTTATTGGCATGTTTGATTGCTTGTCGGCGACTGAATATGTTACTGATGGATTGACGCGTTTATTGCAAATTTGTGCCCCTAATTTAATGCCAATTTATATTAGAGTGGCTGACTCTATTGACGATCTAGGACCTGAAACGACTAGAGGAGAGGGCGGATTTGGATCTACTGGGTAAGGGAACTGCCGTCTTCGCTTTAACGAAGTAAAGCAGACCTTATGATCCAATGCTTTAAATATTATATATTTTATTTGTCTAATATATAATATGAGTTTTTCTTTAAAGGATCCAAAAACAAGGAACTTAATTGTCGGTCTCTTTAGTTTGTTAGTTGCGTTATGGCTTGTCATGTTTGCGGTTCCGGATCTTTTTGTTAATTTATTTGACACCCCTTTAGGCAACTTAATTCTAATTGTGTTTATTATTCTTGCGACTATGCATAGCATGGTTATGGGTCTTGGTCTGGCTGCTGTATTCGTTATTCTCTATCGTTTATCTCACCATCTTTTATAAAGGTGATGTCAAAATCTAATCCATAATTTACATTTTTAAAAAGTCAAAATAATATAACTATATTTTAATATGAATATAGTTATAAAATATAGTTATATCAAAATATTATTGTTGATCATTTGTGTTTATATTTTTTATCCAATAATAGATAAGTATTTGAATAAATTATTAGGGATAAAGGATAATAAAGGCAAAGAAGGTTTTGTCTGGTCCCGAGACACTATTAAAAAATTCAACGTCTATCAAGATACTGTTAATTTAAATGCAAATCAATATAACATGAGTGTCTTGCAGGAGCAGGCTTCCGAAGATGAAGCAAAAGAGTTAATGAAAAATGGTTATTGGCCTTGGTCTCAGGATACAAAGAAACAATATATTGAAGGGGTTTGGCAGAATCCGATGATCAAATTTGATCCCGGCGCTGCGCTCAATTATGCTATGAAATTATACAATGAGAGCGCTGCTAAAAAGCTTTTATCATGGAATACCAAGGAAGGCGAGTTCTTGCTCTATGGCAGCACAAATAATAATTCTAATAAAGATATTATTGGCATTACTGCAGGGGATGATGGTTCGTTTAAAGGCGTAGGTCAAGGTGTCACAGTGGACGGCCAAATCAGCAAAAAAAATATATTTAAATGTTCTGATGATTCGAATCCGGTTTTGCAGAAAACAACTGTGAATGGATATAATTTATATAATGGTTTTAAAAATACGACAACTGTTAATCTTTCTTCTGATGAGATTCCGAATGAAGTGCCTGGGTTTTCCTTTGTAAATGAGCCATGTAATCCTTGTGCGCCTTTGAATGATGTAGCTGATTATAGTTGTCCTTTTAAATTAAATGTGAAGGGGAATAATGAAATTAGTGATGTTTGGAAGGAGCTATGGTCTATTTAGATCTTGTCTTTTGTTGGTGGCTGACAGGAAATATCTCGCATCATTTTTAGAACACCTAAGCTTGAATATCCGGATGTGTCGTCTTGGCTTAATTCGTAGTTCAAATCTTCCTGAAATGTTGGTTTTTTTAAAGGCGGACTGCTAAATGTTGTGCCTCTTCTTAAAGGAGTTATTAATACATTTGTTAGGTCTTGATCTGGATCTGGATTATGATCTGGATCTAAATCTTGGTCTTGTGTCGTCGGTCTACTCGAATAAGTCTGTTGCCGTCCTTGAGAGATTTGACGCGCAGCGGTATACATCAGTCCATGAGCTGTGTCAAATGATTTGATTGCAATATAAATATCGTCACATAGCGTCTTTAAGAAGGCATCATTCTTTAAATTATTCACGGTAATATAGTCAAGCATGGTCTTGAAGAAATCTTTCATGATTTGCTTTAAATCATCTTTTTGTTTTTTTTGTTCTGCTAATTTTTTTTGTTTTTCTTGAAATGCTTGTATTTCTGGTTTATATAATCCTGCATATCTTTCAAAAGGATCTTCTAAAATAGTAATTCGACCTTCGAGTCTTTCCAATAGTTCTCTAGTTGCAAATAAAAGCTCTTGGGTTCTTTGTCTGAATAAATAATGTGTTAAATCACATTTAGCTAATGTTTGAATAACTGGTAGCGCATGTGTCTGAAATACAATATCATTTGTTAGCACCTCAAATTGTCGGGTTTGGTGAATTGTTCGGCCATAAATTGCTACAAGCGCATCTTTTGGTGTAGTTGTTCTGATCTGATAAATCTTTTGCTGTTCGCCAACTAAGTGTCCAACATCTAAGCTAGTTGTCCATGTATTTGTTGTATAATTATATATTTCGCAGCTCTCTGCGTTTAAGGTGACATCTTCGAGCGCAGGATAAAGAAGTTGGTGAATTACTTCTCCATATACGAGTCCTGCTTTCTCCAAATTATCGACTAAGCGGTATTCATTATGCAGCCCTGTTGACGCCAAGCTTGTTAGAAGAATATTATCGTGCTCTAGTCCGTAGCCCATGAAAATGTTTGGATATACATTGCTTACAAGTGTTTTCAGATAGGTCTTATCTTTATTTCCGTCCGTGATCTGTCCATCTGTTAGCAAGATGTGTGCGACATGTGCTGATGGATGGTCTTTGATATATTTATCTAGATAAGCGGTTGCGGTCTTGAGTGCTTTCTCGATATTTGTTGAATCTTGAGGCTTAATTTGCTTTATCTTTAAAACGATCGCTTCAATCTCCTCTTGAGTCTTTTGTCCTAGGTCTTCGATCGTATCGATATTTACGTATACTTTGCTGTCGAATGATTGTATTCGGATGGAAATTTTGGAACCTGCTTTTTTGTGGAATATACGTATCATGTTTTCTAGTGTGTGGATAATATGCTCCATTTTACTTCTACCATCGCCACAAAGTTCAGACATGGATCCTGAGCAGTCAACCGTGAATAGTAAGAGAATTTCCGATATAATAGGGATTTCGTCCCGCATGTTAATGTTTAATATTCCGAAGCTTTCATCTAAATTATGATGCGGAATTAGGCAGTCATGGACCGAAATACTTTTGTCGTGAAAATTTATTATTGCAGTTTTTATAATTGGTTCAGATGCGCGACTAGGTGCTCTGAATATAGTTTGATCGATTTCAGAATTTTGAGACATTTGATTATTAGATAATATATTATATCGTGTTCGTTTTAAATGGTTGAATATATTATTTTGTAAAGGGCTTAAAGAAAATTCAATTTTTTTTAGGTGAACCGATGGTTCCCCTATGACCCCTCCTTTTTTAAGGAAATCAATACGAAATGCCTTTTTATTAAAGTATTTTTATAAAAAAGTATTTAAATATTGATTTACAATAGTATATATAAATATGGAATCCGCTTCTACTACCGAATTGCCCGGGCCTAATGGTCCTGCGAAGACTCGACTTGTTGATGTGCATGTGACCAATCAGAATGAGGCTTTGCAGCTTATTGTTACCTTTTTGAATTTGGCTCAGAAGCGCGGTGCTTTTACCTTGGATGAGTCGGCGAAGTTGTGGGAGTGTGTGAAGTTGTTTCAATAGAATTTCCACCTTTACCAATGCCTCTGCGAGACATTACAAAGGTGGAGCCAAAGTTTTCGTAAAACTTATAGCCAAACTTGTTTATAATTTAATATATTTATTATCGCGCAATATAATCTTGATCTAATTTGTTGATCAATATTATAATTTTTAGGGCTATAAGTTTTACGTAAGCATTGTAAAACCTTTACTTTAGTTTTGACTCCACCTTTTAAAAGGTGGATAAGTAATTTAATTTTATCTCATTTATAAAATGAAATAAAAATATGTTTCGCTCTGGGCAGGGATCGAACCTGCGATCTTTCGATATATATAATTAATTAATAATTCTAACAGTCGAATGCCGTAAACCGACTTGGCCACCAGAGCATAAATGTATTGCTAGTTCCTATTGGTTTTTATATGCTTTAAAAAATTGTTTTTGCTGTAAGGAACTAATTGTCATAAAATATTTAACGGTTGCGCGATCTGGGGAATGATCCCAGAGCTCAGATTTACTTATCTCATAATGGGAATATAAGAACTGTGATTTAACCGATTAATCGAATCGCGCTTCTAAAATTGTTTATGCTGTTTTCATTTTACGCGCTCTTCTTCTGAGCTATATCAGCATAAGCTGATAATTGGGTATCGCGCCCAATGACCTCGTCGTTATAGTCGAAATTTAATCGCTGTTAGAAAACATGTTTATTGGTTAATACAAATGATCTTTAATCATTGTATCACATATTATATAGACGAGACTTCTTTAAGTTGTTTTTTTGGTTAAATATATATTAAATGGCGAAATATTTATTTGTTAGTTATAAAAAGGAATATAAGAATATACTTTAGATAATAAGTCAATTCAATCTTTTAATAGTATTTGGGATGCTGGAAAAGAAACTAATATATGTTATTCATCAATATCTGTAAAACTGCAGGTAATTTTAAATGGTGGTATACATAAAAGTATTTAAATATTTTAAATAATATAAAATATTTAAAGTTTAGCGAGGGAAGGTTTTGATCCTCCGACTCCAGGTGTGTTTAACCCGGTGCTCTTCCTCTGAGCTACCCCGCTTCAAGTTTGCCGCTTCAAATTTGCGGCTTCAAGTGCAATTTCCATTTGATTTTTAATATAAAGTTTAAAAGTTGGGTTTGCTGTATGGAAATAAAAAATAAATGTAATTTTGTATTGGTTCTCTTTTTAAGGAGAGTTAACGGGGGATGGTTTTGATCCATCGATCTCCAGATATCCTAAGTAAATTTTGCAATTCACTATATGGGCCTGGCGGGTTACCTCTTCCCTACCCCGTTTAAAGTTTCATTTTTGTATTGGTTCTCTTTTTAAGGAGAGCTAACGGGAGGAGGGATCGAACCTCCGACCTTTGGATTATGGGTCCAATACGCTACCACTGCGCCACCCCGTTTCTATTTTCATTTTTGTATTGGTTCTCTTTTTAAGG
>Ga0214919_10007093_pt1 | contig 15223 bp, 10 predicted proteins | sample LL1503_MetaG_FD_177994 | JGI IMG/M metagenome (GOLD analysis project Ga0214919, IMG submission 177994) | Freshwater microbial communities from Lake Lanier, Atlanta, Georgia, United States - LL-1503 | ecosystem: Environmental > Aquatic > Freshwater > Lake | place: USA: Georgia | collected... | reverse complement strand
ATTTTCGTAATCGCCTTGATCATTCTGTAATACTATGTTTTACAGCTTGTTTGTCAAAGCTGTTTCGCCCTATTTTGGGGCTAGCTCTCTAATTCTTGCCCGCTGCCGTTGAGATCTGCTCGATTTTAGGGGATGCGTAGGAGTAGTTTTCCGCTTTTTTCATCCAAGTCCAACCTGCGATTCCCAAAAACAGAGCAATCAGAAGGAAGAATATCGCTCGGACTTCAAGCAGCCTTCCACTTGGAACTCCAGCGCCCCTTGTGTCTGGCCGACCTTGACCCGATCAAAAATTTGAAAAACTCCATATTTCAACTTTGGTTCTCTCGAAACCATCTCTCAACCCCTTTATTGTGATTTTTTTGTGACAATTTATCGTGCTGAAACTGTTTAAGTTTTTGGGATGCAAATCGACTAATTACAAAAATAAGCAGACAAGTTTACACTAGTTGGACGTTTTTGCTTTGGACTTGGTAGTCGTTGATTTATTCGTTTTTGGGACCTTCTTTGAAGCTGACTGCTGCTGTAGGAGCGCCCCCACTTCATTAAGAGCTTCTTGCGTAGGTTCTGTTTGGGGTTGGATAAGCCCACTCTCCCCTCTGCGAATTGCCATTACTGTCGATTCTCTCTTATCATCGAGTTTAATGCCAGCCCGAGATTGACTGAGTAGTACCTCAACTGCATTAACCATTCTTGCTCTAGGATGTCCGTGATTAAAAGTCTTGTTCCAAGCTAGGTCCCATGTTTTTAGGGCCTCTTCCTGCTGCCCCATCTCAAGCATGACCTCTGCGACGGCACCTAAAGACGGAGGCTGATAAAATCCAACCTGTCCATCGCAAGCAGCTCTCGCAGAACGCAAAACATCAGTCGCGCGGGGGTCACCGGCGTGAAAAAGTTCACGCGCCACTTGAGCCCTGATCCTTGGTGTATCATCCATATCAGAGCCGAGCATAATACTGGATCGTATCGCATTTGAAGCAGCCTTTTCGGACAACTCGGGAAGATTGAGCTTTAACGCAGTACGGTAAACGGAAAGGTAAGCCTGCGGTTGATCTACGGGAAACATGGTTGATATTTTATCCATCATTCTAAGTAATTCGGATTTAAGATCATCTTTCTTCATTTGGTGGAGTGACAACGAGGCACACCAAGCTTCAAATACAGTTGGTTCCCATACCGCAGGCGTATCTGAAGAAGAAGCCAATCCATATCTTAACTTTTCTGCAAAGATTTTGCTTTGAACCTCCGCCCGATCTGCATTTTCACCTATCCTGGCTGTCCATTCCTCTGCGATTTTAAAATCCCTATTCGCAGCAGCAGCATGGGCCAACGAAATAGGGATTGGACGCGGAATGTTGAGAACTAAGCGATTGCTAATTTCCTTAGCTTTTTGGTAAAACCCCTGTGCAATGGACTGCTGATTCTTATGTGCAAAGGTGATGCATAAATCACATAAAGCAACAACACCGTGATAACTCTTCAGATCACTAAGAATTTGTGCCGCTGTCTTAGTCCAGCCAACTTCTGCAAGGCGAACCCCTACATTACGAGTCTCTTTGTCCCTCACGTCATCATCGCCCTGGATTTCCTTTGCAGATTCAAGAGCAAGGAGTAAATCCTTAGGGATTTGGGTGGCAGGGTCTTGTAATTTTGCACAACCACCAATCACAAAACTGATTAGAAGTGCTGGGAATATTTTATTTATCATTATTTTTTAAGCAAAGAGACGCTACAAAAACAAAGCAGGGGAGCACCTGCTCCCCTGCTTTGAAGTCATTTATGTTGTTCGGTTAATTACAAAGGCATAACACGGACGTGCAGCATTGCTGCACCCGATCCTGCAGCCAAATTAACCGTCGCTGTTGTATCGGAAGTCGCTGTATACAAACCATTAGTCAAGCCAGTCGCTGAATTAACTGGCAAATATGTCTTTCCACCATCTGTGGAAGTCTGAACAGAATACTGGATTCCGTTTTCAACAGGGAAGGAAACACTGGCGTAAGCTGTAGATCCCGTGCCGACACGTGTTATCGTGGGTATGGGGAATCGAGCAGTTGCGAAACCAGCCGCCGGTGATACCCCCACTGACTCAAGAACTGACCACCCCGCCAACCAGTTTGCATCTTTAAATGCACCTTGGAAGGCAGTTTCAACAAACCAGGTGGAACGTGCGGCACCGCTAGGTCCAGACACTGAAGGCCGGATGCCACCGGTACGCTGAGCAACACCGCTTTGCAAACGGGGATCCAATGTGCCTGCCGTCGGCGCCTGATTGACCAGAGGTGTTATTGAGGTGTAGGTAATGTTATAGGTGCCGAGTAGCGTGTTTAGATCAGGGGATGTACCGGTCCAATAACCGGTCACCGAATTAGCACCTGCTGTGCCCTGAATCGTCGAATATTTAAACATCGCGTCAGGTTCAGTAGCAGCGGCAGCTACACCCGCCTCGTTAAACTCACCACCCGATGTCCTCGTAAACAGGAACCGGTTAGCAGCGGTGGTACCATCTGCGGCTGCAGTCGTAGTAAGTGGAGTATTTGCTGAACTAGCCTCAAGACGCATCTTGCCAGCGTTGGCCCAGATGGAGTTAAACACTTTACCACCCGAGTTTTCTTTCCAATTGATTCCTTTACCAGTGTTCCGACCAATTGTGGTGGCATTGAAAAAGGTGAATACACTAAAGGGCAATCCGGTTGTCGGATTCTCAGGACCGTCCCACTCACCAGTACAATCACCATAGTTGGCAGAGTTTCTTCCCGTAGCTACACCACCCGCAGTACTATTATCCTGGATTTGGAACCAGAACTGATTTTGTCCACGATACCCTTGGTCAATGTCAGCACCATCGTCACCACCAAACAAACCAGCGCAGTAACGAGTGTTCAAGGTGCCACCAAAGTGCTCAAAATCGTCGTCAGCGTTGTTATACACTTCGCAGAATTCCATAACGGTTGCACGCCCAACAGCGCCAGTGGTTATGCCGTTAATTTCATTGTTTAAGCTCAAAATAAATCCACCGTAACGAACAGAGCAAAAACTCATCCGTCCGCTATTGTCATTGTCATCTGTACCACCATACTTTCCACCGGATGCGGAGCCAGAACCTAGCTGAGTTGTTACAGCAGTTCCATAAACAGTATCATCAATGGCTTGGAAGCCTTCAATGAAGTTGCGTCCAGCCCCAGTAGTTAGGGGATTCGCAACTGGATCGGTAGCCGCAGTACCTGATGCATTGTTAAAGGCCAATCTCGTTTTGCCAAGAATCACCAAACCACCGCAATCAGCATCAATCTTGAACTTATTAATGTTACCAGAAGATGTGAGAGTGTAGTCTCTCACTGTGTAAGCCGCGCCATTTACTGTCGAAGGAATAGTGCTCGCACCTCCAGGCACAAACGGGTCATCCACGTTTGTAAAGATAATGGGTGATTCAGATGTGCCAGGGGCAACGATCTTCGCTCCGCGGGTGATAATCAAAGCGCCAACGTCGGCTGGATCGGTCGAAGAGCTACCTCCCGTTGTTTTTGGCTCCATGCGTACGATTGTCCCTGGTTCAATCCGCAAAACTGCGGGTGCCTCGACAAAGGTAAGATTTTCAATGATATAGACCTTATCTGCAGTCCAAACTTGGTCCTGGTTGATAACAGTACAACGACCCGCCAAAGGCGAAGTCGAGGCACTGTTGACAAGATTGCCAGGGATTTGGGACACACGAACAAAGGTAGTTTGAGCTTGGAGGCTGCCAGCAAGAGCCAGCGCCGCAAGGATTGAGGATGTGATGAGTTTATTCATTTTGTTTATTCCTTTGGATTTTATATTGTTGTTAGATTTATTTCCTGAAACGGCGAAGAGCCACGAGTCCTGCTGCGCCGAGCAACAAGAGCGAGGCGGAGGATGGTTCCGGTACGGCGGCAGAGCTTAGCACTGTGCTTGAACCGCTACCGGAGGCTGAACCTGTGTATAGAGAATTGAAGGTTGTGTACTCAGGTTCATTGGTAAGACCGAAGATGTTCTCGGTCTCAACGCTGTCTGGATCCGAACCAAGCAATCCGGTTGTGAAGTTCGCGACAAGCACCTCACGCGTGCCACCCGCTGCTGCGCGAGAAAACACAATCGAGGGGGCATATCCCATCGCACTGCTGTATGCCGCATCGGGGAGAGTGTTACTAAAGGTTGCAAAGTAGGCATCTTGGTTCAGTTGCAATCGTCCTCCAGCACCTAATGTTCCAGTGGATTGAAAGATCTGTGTAAATCCTTCATTGGCTCCTGAGTCATTCCAACCGAACCAGTACCCACCATCATTACGAAGTGGGCTGGTAAACACACCCACTTGGATGGTGTAGTCTGTCCAAGCATTGTTTTGGGAATCTTTAAGGAGGGTACCCTCGTAAGCTGCGATTCCAGTGGTGAATGATTGTGCATTGGCACCTAGGGCAAACCCTAAGGCGAGTGATGCTGTTACTACGATTTGTTTGATGTTCATTTTGTTTATATTCCTTTCTTATGAGTTTCTAGACTTACGATAATTTGCAAGAACAAGGGCAATTCCACCAATGAGGAGCAAACCAGTCGATGGCTCAGGAATCCCTGCGGTGAAGATGTAGCCGACACCGTCGCTGCCCGAATCCTGTGCCGTGCCGTATAGTACGGATACCGCAACATCTGGATCCAAGCTTGGCAACACGTTCGCCACTTGAATCTCTGTGTCCAAGGATGTGCCGTCTGGGTAGGCTGCACTACTCCAGCGGAATGCCGCAGCTTGGGTGGCTATTTGGGCGGTAGATGCGTTCCATAGAATCATATCCACATTACGCCCTACGAGTCCGACATCACTCATCGAAAATACGTAGGGTTCGCTTCCATCGCCAAAATCCTGATACGTTTTTGTTGCACCTATTAGAAATGCTGCACTCACATCGGTGTATGATTTGGTCCCGGCAAAGTATTCATTCAGAATACCCGTGGGATTGGTTCCATTGTTCCACGAACCAAACCACACTTGAGAACTAGGCGCCAGCGCCGCATCAGTTACCAGATTATATACGGTGTTGTAATTCTGGTAGCCGACCGAGATGTTCGCTGCCTGCCCGACTTGGGCTGCGAACACCACCACCAATCCGAACATCGCTAGGGATTTTGTTTTCATATTTTTGTTATTCCTTTTATTCCTCTATCCAGTTGAATCCTTACTGCGTGTAGGCGGGGTCAATTCCAATCAGACGTGCATCCGCACCTGACTTTTTGATCATGATGGCGGATCCGGCAGGAATGACGAGCCCGTTGGCTGAGCCAGCCGCGTTACCTGAGGCGGTCGAACGCCAAGATGGAGCATTTGCACTCGTCCCGTTCCAGAAACCAGAGGTGTATCCAGTTCCCGATCCAGCATTAAAGTACGATGCAATCGATCCGTCCGCGCTGATGATGCGCAGTTCGTCTGCCGCACTCACCAAGCTGGAACTCTTCACGTAGCGATGAAGACCTGTTTGTGCCAATGTGGTATCCACATAGTTAGGCGTGGATACGGTGAAAACTGAACCACTGACTCCTTCCAGCAAAGCCTGCAGGCGGTGCGGGCGGTAGATTCCGGACAAATAGAGGGTCGTAGCACTCGACGTATTTCTCTTAAAGTAAAAACCACCTGACATCGGAATCCGGACGTTTTCATAAGCTACTCCAGCCTGCGAACCCGAAGTGGGCTTCCATGCGGAACCAGTCCAGTAGTAGAGCTCAAGCTTCGCATTCCGTACAACTCCGACGTGATCTGCACCTGAGACCAAGCCACCCTTAATGCCTGCCGCCGCTATCGCGGTTGCGTTATTTCCGAGGAGACTTCCGAATGTCCAATCTTTTCTGAGCACGTAGGTCGTTCCTACATCGAGTCTCTTGTTAAACCCGCCCAACACGGTCACTCCCCCAGCTGAAATAACGGAAACTACTTTAACCAACCCAATGTTTGGTCCTGAAGTAATTTCAATCACATACTGATTGTCAGCTGTTGCGAAGTTTTCGTCGGAAACACGGGCGGTGCTGACAGTCGGACTTCCAAGCTCGGAAACAACTTGAGCCGTGAACTTGGAATCGGTCACTACTGTGCTTGAGGAGGTCGAAGTCGCAACCAGCGTCGTTACCGATCCTTCAAAAATTCCAGGCCGGGCAACAGGGATACCGACAAATTTAACACCTGCAGTCGTTCCAACTTTTGCTGGGATCGCTACTGGCACAAGAGTTGCAACTTCTGCAACACCTGCGATTGAATTTGAATGAAATGCCATTGCCGTGAGCAGGGCCAAAGCGACTGGCGTGATGAGGTTATTTTTTGTTTTGATGTTCATAGTGCGTTTTTCTCCTGTTTGAGGTTGATGTAAAATCTTCGACATATAAAAATATGTAGTAGATCACGTTTTTTATTCCACTACTTTTTTGTGACTTTTGTGTGACAGAAAATCTGGGCTGATACTCAATGACCCTTGATTATTAAGGATTTATAGATTACCTGATTTTTCTATTTGAGTTTCGCCATCGAATTGCCACAAATCGGACAGACAAAAAAGCTCGCAAAAACAAACTTGAGTCGTTTGCTAAAAGATCGGATTGATTGAAAATAGAAGCGGCGTGTTAAAGCCCAAGGTTACGATTTGATGACAGAGTAGAGAGCCGCTTGAGAAACAGAGCCACCGGCTCTATTTAATTTATATGAGTTTCAAGGTTAAAGGACATTGGGTTAGTTACCTAATTCTTCTTCTTGCTCTAGCTCCATCCCTACAAGCTGCGACGGTCAAAATTATCCTCTCAGCCGCCGGCGATGATAGCATTAAGCAAGCCGATGAAATAGAGATAGGTAAATTTATATCACTGCCTTCAGACGCAGCTCTCAGCATTGGCACATTTGTCGCGGATCCCGACTCCAATCGAGCCGCAATTGCCGCTCTTCTATCTTCCGGCTCTGCAGTAACCAACCTTACCAATTCCAGCATAGTCCTTGAATTGGACCCCACTCATCACCGATCTAAAGTCGCAGGAATTTGGTTAACCAAATAAGGTGAGCCGATGAATCAAAGAACAATCACTCTCGCTTTTGCCACCTTCCTGCTGATGACTGGACTGCAAAAATCTTATGCAGCTACCATTTTTGTTAACTACCAAAACTATAATCCCGTAACTTCGACCGATACGAATGTATTGGCAGGCAACTCGCTAGTGTGGTTTGGGTCTTGGAAGGCCAATACGAACGTTGCTGACGTCCTTTCCAGTTATCTGAGCGGTAACTCAACTGAAGCTGCGTTGTTGTCAAATTTTACCCTTGGCAAATCAACAACTTATGCCGATTTCGGGGATGGGACGGAGCCGGTTCGCTTTTCATTCAGCGATGTGGGCCTGGTTGGTGAAAAAATTGACATGGTGTTTTGGAAGGGTTCGACACTTGCTGCGGCAACAGAAGTAGCTGCACTTCGCTGGAACAACTCAAGTTACCCAGATGGCACGTCCCTCGACACTTCAGTAGCCATTGCCAATGCCCTCCCGAGTCTCGATCCTGATAATTCTGCAACTGCTTTGTATGGCTCGACCGCAGACACTGGGATAGACGGGGTTGGGACCATCACGACTACAATCGCCCTAGGCATCACTAGTGGCAATCTGCCAGTTGGGGTTCAAAACAATGATTATATCGGCTACCAAATCGAAGCAAACAACGGAGCGACCACTTTCTCGGTAGATGGGGTTCTCCCTATTGGTCTTACTTGCAATCCCACCACAGGAGTGATTTCAGGCAAGCCCACCGAATTTGGAAACTTCCCAGTCACCCTCAAAGCGACGAACGACCTTTTTGCTAACCCGATTTTTCGTGTGGTCACAAAAAATGTCACCCTGACGGTTAATGCCCCCGTGGGTCTTCCTCCCGTCATAACCCCGGTTGGGGCTCAAACAGCATATCGTGGCGCTCCTTTCTCTCTAGCCGTATCGGCGAGCAACGTTCCCACCTCCTTCACACTCAGTGGTGCTCCAGCGGGCTTTTCGATCAGCGCCCTCGGCGTGGTCACCGGCACTACTGTAGGGGTCGCGGGAACCTCCTACACCCTATCGATTCGAGCGTACGGTCCGGGTGGGACATCTGACCCACAGCTGGTTACATTAACCCTCGCCAATCCGACGATCACTCCTTCTCAGAGCAGTGTAAATGGGGCCGTCGGTTCGGCAATTACTCCGGTCACTTTCACGGTAGTGCCGACGGGGAGCAGTCCGTCCTTTGTTAGAAACAGTCTACCCGCTGGCTTAACATTCAACTTCACGACTGGAACCATCACTGGTACCCCGACAACTGCTGGGACATCAACCAGCACAGTCACTGCAACATTCTCTGGTGGGGTAACGGCAGAAGCCTCGATCGCTTTCAATATCTTAGGCCCACGTCCTGTGCTGCTGGCTCCCGCCCCTGCCGAGCTCGAGGCAACTCGTGCGCAAAAATTTTCACTTATTCTCCAGCGAGCGCTTAACAGCGCTGTGGGCCCCTTCACCTACGAACAGGTGTCTGGTGTCAATCTGAGTACAATTGGTCTAAACTTACAGACGCAAGCTTCTGGGGACACAATCGCAGGGCTTATTTCGGGAACGCCGACTCAGCTCGGGGTTTATTCCGCCTCATTCCGGGCATCTAACAGCAGTGGGGCAAGCAACACCCTTCCCATTACGATTACGATCGACGCAACCGCCCCCGTGATTAACTGCGAACTAAATCGGGCTGCTGGCGTGGGGCTACCTTTTCGTCATGTCTTCAGCTCGAATGACTCGGCACAAGCCAAGGCGGTTACTGGTCTTCCTCCTGGACTTACTTTTGAACGAAATGTGAGCTTTAACAAAAGCTTTTTTGACATGATCTATGGTGTTCCATCCTCCCCTGGATCTTTCCCCGTCACGCTACAAGCCTCCACCCAGAAAATGAACGGCTCCATCCTTTCTACATCGAGCACCCTGAACATTCAGGTCGACGGCTCAAGACCGAGTGTTGCCTCCTTAGGAATCACCCCCGGCACTTTTCGTCTAAATCAACCCACGTTGACAACCTATGCTCCTGCGGAGGGCTTCTTTCTCACTGGGTCCGACATGGGTGCAAACTCGACTACTTATATGAATGCCACTGGCTTACCACCAGGGCTTGGTTTTGGGAAAAAATGGAACGGCACCGCATATATTGATGGTAGCACCACAGAAAAAACCGTAGCCAGGAGAAGAGGACTGATCACTGGAACACCAACGCAAGCGGGAGTTTATCCCATCACTCTTTATGTTCAGAATGGCGCAGGCTACACGAAAAGTATCTTAGTCCTTACGGTTCTCCCATGAAAACAAAACTCTCCTATTTAAATTTCCCGATACGTCGAACCGCTCTTTTGACTTTCTTTTTTATCGCAGGATGGACTTTCTCCATTTTTGGGCAGACCAACACACCCACTGGCACGTATCAGACTTTTACGATCCCCACCGGAACCACTTACCTGGGAGTTGCGATTTTGAAGCCGGCTGTTCTTCGAGGCACGGTTGCCTCTGTTCTTTCCAACACGCAACTCTCCGTCCAAGTGACCGGGGAATCCGCTCCTGATTCAAAAGACTCCCTTTTTCTTGAAATCACATCCTGTTCCACTGATTCAAGCTTGGAGGGGGAGCGATTTTTCCTAGGTTCCGGAGACAAAATAAATTCAGCGACCGGCCAGAGCAGAATTTTAACGATCCTGACTTCGCCAGAAAATACCCGTAGCAGTCTCCCCCTCGCCCTAGCCGGAGCATCGTTTATCGTGTTTCCTGCGTGGACCTTGGAGGATCTATTTGGTGGTGGCACCAAGCCCGGCCGAATCAAGTCTCATCCCGTCGTCGCTTTATCTGACAGCGTGACAGTTTGCCATGCAGCAGGTCAGTCGACGTACTGGCTCAAGCCAGCGAAAACCGGATTGCCCTGCTGGAACCTTACTGTGCGTCCTCTGGCCCAAGCTCTGAATCCTATCCTGCCACCTGGGGCAGGACTCATCGTTCGGCGACCTTCTGGAGAGACGTTGCGATTTAGCATCTTGGGAGAGAGACGTCAGCACCTGTTGCGTCGCCCCTTACGCGCCGGCCCGAATCTAATCTCGCTCCCCCAGCCGAATTTTTCCAAGATCTCAGATCTGGATCTTACCCCGCAGCAAGGCTGGACCTCGGGAGATATTTTGAAGATTTGGAATGGACTTGCCTTTCGACGTTTCTCATGGGATTCGTCCCAAGCAAAGTGGAAAGGCCTCGACACAGAGATCGACGGAAAGATCGAGGATGTACCACTTCTCGCACCAGATCGCTCTTTCATCTTGGAGAAAACCCAAGCCGATCCTGACTTTGGAATTCGCCCTTTGCCCGAGTCCCTTTAAAAGCTGTAGTTGATCGATGTGGAAAGGTCGAACCCTTTTGTATAACTAAGGTATGTATACTCTTGTCCAGCATAGGTCATCGTCTGTCTAAAGATGGGGTTAAGAAGGTTTTTCCCTCGGAAAGTAATACTCCACTGATCAGCGAAAGATTGAGTTAGATTGAAATCCAAGCTGGGAGCAGGTTGCTCGTAAAGATCTGGTAGATCCAACCCCGCGGCATAGAGCAAGGGCCCTGTGACATTATAGAATAAACCTGCATAGAACCCTCGCGCTTGGTCATCGTAGCTGAGTCCAGCATTGATAATGTAGTTCGGTTGGCCCTGCATGGGTCGTGTTGACTCCCCCAAGCCAATGGCCTTTTTTGCCGTAATCTGCTCTTGCGTCAGGGCAACTTCGGACTGAATGTAGGTAAAATTAAAGTTCGCTGAAAAGTTTTTTAGGAACGAGGCAACCTGATCCAGCCTTTTCCGTGACTCAAACTCCGCCCCCCAAAGAGTCCCATTCGGATTGTTGATATACTGAAAAAATTGGGTCCCCCCCAACTGAGCGATTGTCTGCTCAATCGGGCGATCGATGTTCTTGTAGAAAAGACTGACGGCTAGGACTTCCCCTGCTCTGGGAAAATACTCCAATCGAAAGTCATAATTATTGATTGAGGACAGCTTCAAAGCCGGGTTTCCAATAAAAATCTGCGAATCGGAGAAGTCCTGAGTCACGACTGCACCCAGTTCTTTGAACGATGGGCGCGCAAGAGTCTGAGACCAAGCGAGCCGCAGATTGACCTCAGGCATTATCTGAAACGTAGCTGCCGCAGCTGGAAGAAGATCCAACTGTTGAATGTCGCTGTTAGGGTTGGGAAAGATAGCGGAGGGTGCGCCCTTGGATTGTAAGTTTGTGTTTTCGAATCGGGCACCTCCTGTGACTGTCAACTGTGGGAACAGTCGGAGGCTAGACATGGCATAGGATGCGATGACCTGCTGGCTGGCATTATAAAAATCGCCGGTTCCACTAGCATTGTAAACTGACCAGGAAAGGGGTTGGTCGTTACCCAAGGCACCGGCTGGATTGACTAAACCGGATCGATTCTGGTTCAAGAAAACATCTGCCCACGTTTGGCCATTGGTAGGGTCTCCCGGCTCCCCAAAGGTCTGGTATTCGGGGGGGTCTCCAGCAGCCCCATAGGCGTAGTTGAAGAGGGACTGCTGATAACTACGCTGCGAATTGTCGATGTAAAATCCTGTCTTGAACTTACTGGGATTCTCTTTCTCTTCGAAAAAAGGAATGCTGAAATTGACGATTGCGTTATAGGAGTTCTCTGTCAAATCACGTGAATACCTTTGAAGGGGCGACAGGCTCCCAGTAAAAGTGGGGTCATCCGTAGCCAACTGGGAGTACACATCTGTTTCTGTATCATAGCGGCTCTGAAATAGTCGTTGATCAGGCTCATTGAGCTTGGCTCTCCCCAGGCTTCCAACCCAATCGATTTGGAGATTTCTGAGGGCCGACACTTCGTGTTCCCCAGTTAATTGAAGGTAGGCAAGCTGACGCTCCGAATACTGTAAGCTGGTATATTGGATCGCCTCATTCGAACTAACCTGATTTTCAAAGCTATCGGCTTGCTGAAAGTCTGTGGTGTCTGTTGCCTGCTCATTAAAGAGCAAGTTCATCGAAACTTTTTGGTTTTTTTGAGGCTGGTATCCCATCCCAAGGAGGGTTCCCCAAAGAACCTCCTCGCTGCCCTTGTCATCCGCGGCGATAAATTGATCGGTAAGAGAGAACGCCCCTCCCGATTTCGTAACCTCATAGTTCGCCCGCGTGGCCGCTGGATAATAGGTGTACTTGTGACGATAGCTGAACGCCCCAAACGTGCCAAAAGTTTGATCTGGACCAATTTCAACCGAATCACCCCCTTGGAGATTCACACTGTAATTGGGGCCGACGGCCTTTCGGGTAAATCCAGATACTGGGTTCATTTGTTGCATGGCAGAATTGATATTTTCAGCCAGGAGCAAATCTGCCTCGTTGGCAATCGTAAGCTTCTGCGGCTCAGAAGCCGAGGCTCCTGGAGTTACTCCTGCAATTGGAGGTGGCGTTTTGAGATTCGGATTGTTGATCACACTTTCGGGAATCTCTCGCCGGCTCGCATTCATACCAAAGGGTCCCGTCCCACCACCTGCATACGTTGGAAAAGCAGAATTGAAGGTAGCCTGACTGTTGTACTCAACCCCAACGGAGACTCCAAAAGAAGGTTTTTCTGGAAACTGTTTTGTTCGAATGTCGACGCTACCCCCTGTAAAGTCCCCAGCTTGATCGGGAGTGAATGTTTTCGAGGTGTTAATGCTCTGCAGAACAGATCCAGGAAAAAGATCCACATTGACGGCTCTTTTATCGGGATCAGAGGTAGGCAACCTGCCCCCATTCAGGAGAGTATTGACGTAGCGGTCGCTCAGACCCCGAATCACCACATACTTTCCGTCCACCACCGAGGTGCCCACCATAGATTTGAGGGCCTGCCCGGCCGTTGCAGCCCCCAGTCGGGAGATAAGATCCGCCCCGATCGTATCCAAAACGGCTGTCGCCCCCTGTCGTTCTGCTAGTAGACCAACCTCCGAAGTCTTCTCCAACTCTCCCGGCACAACCAACTCCTCCATCTCCTCAACTTCAGCAATCGTTTCAACCCGAACATCATTGAACGTGCCCGAGGAAACGCTGATCCCAGGAACCAGCTTGGGAAGGTATCCGCCACTTCGAACGCTGAGCGTGTAAGCGCCAGGGGGAACACCGCTGATAGTGAAGTTTCCCTGATCATCCGTCATGGCTCCGAACGGCGTGTCTATGATGACGACAGAGGAGCGCGCAATGGGTTGACCGAAATCGGAATCAACCACCTGACCGCGAATGCCACCAAATCCTTGCCCCCATGAGTGAGAGTTGATTCCGACTGCCAAAAAAAAGGCAAGGCATAGGGAACGCCGAATTGCGGTTCTCATGAACACCTCTCTTTTCTGAATTCATTCCGGCAGAACCAAAGGTCAACTTCGCTTTCAATACCATATCTTGTGAACTTGAATCCAATAAGTTGTGGTGACAGTTAAGTGACTCTTCACAAGTTGTTAATTTTATGAGCAACAACTGGTTGAACCAATTCAGTTGGTTACCAGCATTCGGCAATGGCAAGGGGTGTGTATTTTAATCTTCTGACAGTTGGGCTTTTTTTATTCGGGTGCGAAAACTTTTATGCTCAGGAAAAGCCACCCCTTGGCACAAAAGCTTGGGGAACTGACACAGCTGCCCAAGATGCGATGGCGCCAAATCCCTATTCCCTACCCCCAGCCTACGGAAGTGATCCATCTAAGGAGCTTGCCGACGCCCCGCTCCCAGGACAAAAGAGTGCCGATGGAGTCGCCCCAGCGAGCTCAGATTCGCAGGAATTGTCCCCTTTTTATGTCCGAACAGGAGTCGGACTAAGCTTTGTCACAACGGTCGATTATCCTGATTTTGGCATAAACAGCGATGTGCCTATGGCGCCTGGATTCGCCACGGGTGTGATGCTAGGAGCACAGTTCCACGACAACATTGCGTTCGAGATCGAGGGAGGGCTTCTCTACAACTCGGTCTACTCGAACCAAACGGGGGGTCTGACAGCCAGTGATCTAACTCAAGTGACCAATGTTCAGCTATTTCAGGTTCCTATGATGGGAAATTTTGTCTTTCGAACCGATCCCCTGGGAGCGACTCGTATTCGGCTCGTAGCTGGAGGCGGAATGGGCGGAATTTTTCGCCAAGTTTTTATCACGGGATCCCCAAACGATGTAACACGAAGCCAGACTCTTTCCGCATTCCAAGGGTTTGGCGGAATTCAGATAAATCCTGGAGAACCAGATCTCATGGTCGACGTCCAGTTTCGCTACCTAAATTCGATCGCAGGACAGTCGGTTCCCTCAATGTCGATTATGGGGACGGTGACGATTCGCTTCTGAACCAAGGTGAAAATTATGCCTCACGCAAAGGTCGCCAAGGACGCGAAGGAATATGGGAAATGGAGATTGGCCCTAATACGTCCCGTAGTTGCGGGACACGATTTCTGCCCCCTCCTTTGCGGCCTTCGCGGACTTAGCGTGAGATGAATCCGATGTTTCACGCAAAGGAATTTTATCGCGCTGAGTCTACTTCGCCGAGGCTTCGCAGGCCAACGGACGCGATGTCACTCATAAGGGCATGGTGCTTACTGATCATAATGTTTTTTTGTGGATCGAATCTGTTTGCCCAGAGATTGTCCCTAACCGATGTGCAAGCTCAGCCGGTCACGGGTCCGGGGCCAGGATTGCGAATTGCCCTCGGTGGGACGGTGAACTCTGATATGTCTGTCGCCCAACGGGACACCAGGGATTATCCGCAGACGAACATTAATCCCCTTTTCGCCACATCGGTTCCGTTCAATGGAACGGTTAGTTATGAGTCGATCGGCTTCAACCCAGGCTTCCGTTTCGATTTTGCTCCAGGTTACCGCCTGAACCAGTGGATCAATTTCGAGTTTGAAACCGGCTGCATTTACAACACGGTTGAATCGTACACGATCACAGGAAATGGAACCTTCACGGGGGTCGGTGGCAATCCGAATCTCAATGGAACGATGAAGTTGGATGCTCAAGGATATCTTCTCCAAGTACCTCTGATGGTAAACGTCGAGTTTTCTTATCCGATCGGGGACGGGTGGCGCCCGTTTGTCGGTGCAGGCGGCGGAGGCATGTTCCAAAAACTCACTGTCAGCACGATTTCGGGAACGATCAATTATCAGGGTGACTTCAATCAGTCGAACTTCATGGGGGCGTGGG
>Ga0214919_10007092_pt1 | contig 15223 bp, 13 predicted proteins | sample LL1503_MetaG_FD_177994 | JGI IMG/M metagenome (GOLD analysis project Ga0214919, IMG submission 177994) | Freshwater microbial communities from Lake Lanier, Atlanta, Georgia, United States - LL-1503 | ecosystem: Environmental > Aquatic > Freshwater > Lake | place: USA: Georgia | collected... | reverse complement strand
TCAACCTACAACAATCTCTACAGACGTGAGCTTGTACTTGCTCAAGAAAATCTAGGCTTACCGGGTTTCAAGCCAACGCCGTTGTATGCATGGATTCATGACAATGCAGCTTCAGAAGCTTTCTTCAATGGGCTGGCTAAACTTGCTCCACTCTTTCCGGTTGTTGGCTATAACAGGGTCGTTTCATCGTGGGTATCACCGCCGTCTTCAGGCCAAGGCAATGCTGTCATGGTTGTCATAGGCAAAGACTCAAGCAATGTAGTCCGGGTTGTGGGCAGTAACAACTTGAGCCTTCCACGAAATCCAGTACAGCATTTATTTTCAACGCCTGACTTCTTTGCCAAGTATGACAACAGCAGTGAGTACGAGCAACAAAATTTAGTTCGAGGTGCAATTGGCTCTGGCCAAGCCACATTTGACTCAGACATTGTCAGAGAGCTTCAGCGGTACTGCAAGCTCTTCAATACGATGCCGATCTTCATCGTCATTTTAGATGGTGAATCTCCACTGTTTGGCTGTGGCCCTGCAGTTGTAGAAGGGTTCAGACAAGCAGACTTCACCTATGAATTTTCCGGGGAGATAAAGCCATGAGTTTTGCCTTCAATCAGTTCGATGGTGACACCACGACTTCTGGGTCTTACAAGGAGCAAGGCTATGAGACGCATGCGCAACCAAGTCGGGCCGAAATACATCGCGCTTTAACTTTGCTTTGGCCGGAACGAGATCGCATTGAGTTACGTATCATTCACAACAAGCCCAATGCTTCTGGGAAAAAACCCATTGATTCTGGATTATTCGACCGTGAGCACATCCCAGATTTGATTGATGCAGCAGTGAAAAGCAATTCACTTGGTGCTGTTTATGTAAACATCAACCCGATCAAACAAAGCTACGCACCACCCTCTCTGAATATTTTGAAACGTGGTGCTATGGGTTTAGTTGGCAACGGTGATATCGAGTGTCGTAAGTACTTGCCTATTGACCTTGACCCGATCCGGCCTACAAATACTTCGGCGACTTCAGCCCAGTTGGAAAAAGCCAAAGAGGCCGCAATTCAAATTGAGCAGTACTTAAATGCACAGGGATGGCCAGAGCCAGTAGTATGTGCATCAGGGAACGGCATCCATCTGCTCTACCGAATTGATCTTCCTAATGATCAAGGCAGTGAAGTATTGATTGATGGCGTTCTAGGTGGACTAGGCTCAAAGTTCAATAATCAGTTCGTCAAAATTGACAAGGTGATGAAAAATGCTGGCCGGATTATCAAACTATACGGCACAGTTTCTAACAAAGGTGACAACACCGTTGAGACCCCACATCGACTATCGCGCATGGTACGTGTGCCAGTATCAATCCAGACAGTTACTGTTGAGCAACTTCAACAAGTGGTGGCAGTACCGCAGAACAATGAGTCTCAGTCGCTATTGGGACCGAAGCCAGAATGGCTCAAAAATACTGGCGAAAGTGCTTGGGGAATTTCTGGTGTACCGTATGATTTAGACCAGTTTCTTAAACGACTTTCCATTGACTTTAAAAAGCAGATAAAACCAGACGGGAGCGAGTGGTTTCACCTTAAGCACTGCCCCTTCAATGTGTCGCATGGAGCGGGTGATTCTGCTATTTCAAGGCAGCCTAATGGCAAACTTGGTTTTAAGTGTTTTCACGATAGTTGCGCAGACAAGAACTGGCACTCACTGCGTGCACTAGTTCAGTCCTCTGAACAGCAAGAACCTGAGACAGTCACTGCTCGTAGACCACAAAAATTACCACTGGCATTAAAGGCTGTAGACCCACTTCCAACAGAAGCACTGCCCAATGCGATCAGAGCAGCAGTGACTGACATGACTGAAAGGGTTCAATGCCCTGCGGACTATCTTGCCGTTGCAATATTGAGTGCAGCAGGCACAATTGTTGGTAACAAAATTGGGATTTATCCTTTAGCAAACGATGAAACATGGGAAGTGTATCCATGCTTGTGGGGTGGGTTCGTAGGGTCACCCGGATCAAAGAAAACACCAGCGCTAAACACTGCAATGAAGCCCCTCAAGCATCTTGAAGAGCAGGCAGGCATTGACTACAAGCTGGCATATAAAACCTATAAAGCTGCACTCGATAAATACAAGATTGATTTAGAAAAATCAAAGTCGAATCGAAGTGGGCCAATACCAGTTGAACCTGCGGAGCCAAAACCAGAACGGTTCATTGTGAATGACACTACTTACCAAGCTTTAGGTGAAATTCTTGCCAACAATCCACGCGGTGTATTGGCCTTGTCAGACGAACTATCTGGGCTATTGCAATCACTTGATACCGCAGGCCAAGAAGCTGCAAGAGGTTTTTACTTAAGCGGCTGGGGCGGCGCGTCTAGCAACTCTTTTGACCGTATTGGCAGGGGTTCAATCGTGTTACCAAGATACTGCCTAAGTGTATTCGGTGGTTTCCAGCCAGATCGCATCAAAAGTTACGTTCAGTCAACGCAAGGCGGTAACTCTAAGAACGATGGACTTTTACAGCGTTTCCAACTGCTTGTGTGGCCAGACCCTTATCAATTTGAATCAGTGGTTGATAGGGCCCCCGATAAAGTCGCAATTGATGCGTTCAATCAATCAATGTTTCAGCTAGCCAAGATGGCAAAAGGTCCAATCCTGGGAGTTAACCGTGGGCGTCATGGCGAAACACTATTGCATTTTGAACCTATAGCGCAGATACGATTCAATCATTGGCTTACCAATTTAGAGAAGTTCCTTGCAAAAGCAGCGATTGATCCAGCACGGTTAAGTCATTTTGCCAAGTATCGCAGTCTGGTTCCTGCGCTGGCGTTGCTGTTTCACTTGCTAGATGGACATACTGGTCCAGTTTCATCTGAGTGTTTGGACAAGGCTATCCTTTTTTCCAAGTATCTGCGTAGCCATGCCGATCGAGTGTATGCGTCAATAGGTGGAGTCGACTACGAGTGCATCCGGACTTTGGCGCAAAGGCTACTCAGCAAGCATTTGAAAGATGGCTTCACCTGTCGAACAGTTGTTCTTAAAGGATGGTCAGGCTTAACCAAAGTAACTGCACAATCTGCGCTGGATGCACTGGTAGAGTTTGGGTGGCTTACCGAAGTAGAAAAGCGAGGCGATGGTCGCCCAACCGTTTTCTACAAAATCAATGAGGGCATATCTGCAGAACTACTAGAAGTTTCGATGGTTTTGTAGGTACCCCCCTACACTTTTTCTGCTAATTTATAAATATTCCAAATAGAAATGCTGGGGGGGGTGCCTACGAAACCATCGAAACCCCCCAGCCGGTTCTAGCTTTGAGTTAAATTATTTCTACTGTTCCTCGTCCGAGGCCCCAACACGGTTAATTTCTTTGTCCAACGCAAACATCACAACATCTTTGATAGTAACCAACGGTGTGTAGCCGGCTGGCTTTCTCCCCCGTGTTCTCGATGCCGAAGTCATCTTGAGGATCATCAAGCAGTCTTCCAAATTCATCATTTCGGCCAACTTTTGTGACCGTTCCCGAATTGCCTGTTTGGTGAACTCACCCGTTTTGATATGCGCTGCTGCTGACCGTGCTTTGCCTGCCTCGCTAATGGGCCCCTTATTTCGGCCCCCGTGGTGTCCACATTTAGCAGTACGGCTTGATTTCAATGCTGGTTTGAGACACTGGCTGCCACTTCTTACAGATTTGGCCGTGCACCTCAGGCATGTAATCCTGCCACCTGCTGTTGATAGATACTTTTCCATGCTTACCTCCAAATTTCACATTATGAAATAACGAGGGATTCGGTGCAACTGATTCACCGCTGCTTTGAGGCGAACTGAGGTCTGCCACACTGTATACCATGCAACTACTGTGATTCAAATTCGTGGGCAAACGTGACTGATCTGTGCCGCTCGCTAGCACTCTAAAGTGCAAATCGTACGCAGACTAGTTATTGCAACGCTGGCAATTTTGATGCCATTTGATAATTCTTTTTGCTATTTAAGTTAGCCGGGAAAACACTTAGTTACATATCTAAGTAATTAGATATAGTAACCCAATGACTTTCTAGGTAGCGGCCTTCTATACATCTGTCAAAGGCCCACTTGAAGCTCAGCGTTACGTTTTAAGCCTTGTCGGAAACCACTAATAGAGATCCTATGAAAAAAACACTTTTATCTGTTTTAGTATTTTTTGCAGCGCTACTTACCGGCACTGGTGTCAGTGCACAAACGCCGATAAAAATAGGATTTTTAGGCGAACTATCTGGTCCCCAAGGAGCCTTGGGGCAGGATCAATATGATGGATTTATGCTCGTGGTCGAAAGAAATGGTGGGAAGTTAGGTGGTGTACCTGTCCAAATCATAAAGGAAGACTCTCAACTAAAGCCCGACGTAGCCATGCAAGCGGTTCAGAGGTTGATAGATCGAGAAAAAGTTCAAATAATAACCGGTGTTACTTTCTCCAACATCATGATGGCTATACAAAAGCCTGTCACAGACAAGGAAGTGTTCTTAATAGGCTCAAATGCAGGACCATCGCCGATCGCCGGCGCAGCATGCTCACCTTACCAATTCCTTGTTTCATGGCAGGTGGACCAACTTGCTGAAGTGTTCGGAGTCCATGCAAATGAAAAAGGCCTTAAGAGTGTCTACCTCATGGCGCCGAACTACCAAGCTGGCAAAGATTTCCTAGCTGGATTCAAACGCACTTTTAAAGGTAAGATTGTTGACGAAATCTACACTCCACTCAACCAGCCTGATTTTTCCGCCGAGTTGACGCAATTGGCTGCAGCAAAACCTGATGGTGTTTTCGTGTTTTATCCAGGCGGCCTAGGTATCAATTTTGTTAAGCAGTATCAGCAAGCAGGACTTATGGGAAAGGTTCCCTTGATGTCTGGTGGCGCTGTTGATGGAACGACTCTTCCAGCGTTGAAAGAAACGGCCTTAGGTGTTTTGGGTGCTTTCCCATGGGGTCCCGATCTGGACAATGCCGCAAACAAACAGTTTGTCGAAGAGTTCGAACGTAAATACAACCGAATTCCTGCTGCGTTCGCAGCGCAAAGCTACGACGCTGCTTTGTTGCTCGATTCAGCAATAGCCAAAGTCAAGGGCAATGTGGCAGATAAAAAAGCTTTTATGGCCGCTCTCAAAGCAGCTGATTTCAAATCAGTTCGGGGGCCATTTAGGTTTGGAAATAACAATTTTCCGATTCAAGACTTCAATATTCAAGAGGTTGCCAAAGATGCGCGGGGTCGAATTAGCCTGAAGACAATTGCGACACCATTTAAATCTAAAGCGGACTCCTATCACACCTTATGTGCAATGAAGTGAGAGAATGAATTTTGTCGTTAGTTCTAACTCAACTACTGAACGGAATTCAGCTCGGAGCGCTTTTGTTTTTGCTGTCTGCTGGCTTAACGCTGGTTTTTGGCATCATGAACTTTATCAATTTGGCTCATGGATCCCTTTTCATGATGGGGGCTTATTTCGCAGCATCCGCCTTTGCTGCCACTGATTCATTTTCAGCCGCCATGTTGGCCGGCGTTGGAGGCGGTGCACTAATTGGTGTAATCGTGGAGCGTCTCATTGTTGCTCAAATGTATGAGCGCTCACATCTAAATCAGGTTCTCGTCACATTTGGACTGGTGTTGTTTTTTAATGAATTAGCAAGAATACTGTGGGGTGCGGCTTCCATTCATGCAGGAAGCCCAAAAGCTTTCTCTAACTCAGTAGAAATTTTCGGCAACCCTTATCCAAGCTATAGGCTGCTGATAATCGCCCTGTCATTTGCGGTTGCCACAGGCCTTTACTTTTTTATTTGTCATACCCGATTGGGAATGCTGGTTCGGGCATCAGCATCTAGATCGGATATAGCCAGTGCCATGGGCGTGAACGTCGTACTGCTCAAACGCTGCCTGTTTGCGTTTGGCGCTGCACTAGCAGGATTAGCGGGCGTAATGGCCGGGCCAATAACTTCTGTACAGCCTGGTATGGGTGAGCCAATCCTCATCATGACACTGGTTGTTATTGTCACTGGGGGCATCGGCTCCATAAGGGGTGCATTTTTTGGCGCTATGGTAATTGGTATTGCAGATACAGTTGGCAGAGTCTATATACCCATGTTGCTACGAGAAACGTTCGAACGATCTGTTGCGCAGGCAATTGGCCCTGCACTTGCTTCCATCATGATCTACCTTCTGATGGCATGTGTTCTTGCACTGCGTCCGCAAGGACTGTTCCCTGTCAAGCATGGCTAATCTAATTTCAAAACTGAATAGCAATTGCAATTGGATGGGAATAGCAACTTTTGCTTTGTTCGCATTGTTTCCGCTTTTCGCCAATTTGACCGGTCAAGAGTACTACGTCACCTTTTTGACTCGAGTACTCATTATTGGGCTGGCGGCGATCGGGTTGAATATCGCACTCGGTTATGCAGGCATGGTGAGTTTTGGTCACTCACTCTACATAGGTGTTGGGGCATATACAGTGGCAATTGTTTCGGAATTCGGCATATCCAACGCTGCACTCCAACTTGGTATTGCCGTGGTCACCGGAGTCACTATCTCATTGATTGTCGGCCTGGTCTGTTTACGCACTTCGGGGGTAGCTTTCATTATGATTACGCTCGCCTTTGCGCAGATGTTTTATTACGTTGTAGTGGGATTGAAGCAATATGGTGGCGATGATGGTATGTCCTTAGCCTCTCGAAGCACTTTGGGGGCGCTCGATCTAGAAAATAACAACGTCTTTTATTACTTTTGCTTGGTCATCGTCTCTCTTGTAATTTGGTGCGTTTACCGAATGTCTAAGTCCCGATTCGGTTCTGTAATAAGGGGGTGCAAATTAAACGAACGCCGAATGGTTGCGATCGGATTTGGAACTCTTCGCTACAAGCTTCTGGCATACGTAATCTCTGCCGAGGTTTGTGTAGTTGCCGGTTTTCTACTTGCCAATCTTGCCAAATTTTCATCGCCTTCATACCTGCATTGGAGCATGTCGGGAGAGCTTATCGTTATGGTAGTTTTGGGCGGTATAGGCACAGTATTGGGGCCGCTTCTAGGAGCAATCAGTTTGTTATTTCTGGAAGAAGTACTAGCCAATTTTGTATTGCCACTCCCTTTTGGATTCGGAAGTTTTATCCAATCGCATTGGATGCTATTGATTGGTTTGTTTATCGTGATCATCGGGCTTCGCGTTCAACATGGCCTAGCTGGCTTTATCAACCGCAGGAATCAGGACGTATGAATTCGTTTCTGGAAATTAAACGCTTGACAAAAAGATTTCGTGGCATTGCCGCTTCTGACGGTTTAGATTTAAAAGTCACTCGTGGGGAACTGCACGCAATCATTGGGCCAAACGGCGCCGGAAAAACGACATTGATTGGCCAGTTGTCTGGCGAAATTGCTCCCGATAGTGGCTCCATTGCATTTGATGGGCTGGACATCACGTACATGCCAGTACACAAAAGGGCATTATTGGGTGTCGCTCGTTCGTATCAGATCACTTCTGTCTTCGAGGAACTCACAGTATTACAAAACGTAGTGCTTTCGGTTCAGGCCAGGAGCGGGCATAGTTTTGACTTTTTTGGCGAGGTCGCTCAGGAGGGGAAGCTTCTCGAGCCTGCATTTCAGGCTATCGAAGCTGTAGGCCTTTCTGAGTCTATGAATCAGCCTGCCGCACTTTTAGCGCATGGAGCGCGAAGACAGCTCGAACTTGCAATGGTATTGGCAATGAGCCCAAAGCTTTTGCTGCTGGACGAGCCCATGGCGGGAACATCTTTAACCGAATCCAAGCAGATCGTCCGCCTATTGAAAAAGCTACGTGGAACTATGACCATAGTTTTAATTGAGCATGACATGCAGGCGGTGTTCGAACTAGCAGATCGAATCAGCGTACTGGTCTACGGAAAGGTAATCGCAAGCGGGCATCCCGACGAGATTCGATTAGACCAAAGAGTTATTGAAGCCTACATCGGTGAAGAGGGATTAGTTTCGTGACCGAGAAAGTACTAACTGCAAAAAATATATCGGTTCGATATGGCGCAAGTCAGGTGCTGTTTGACGCCGAAATTGAGATTGGGCGTGGGGAATTCGTATCCCTGCTCGGTCGGAATGGTATGGGAAAAACGACATTCGTCAAGGCCCTGATGGGGATGAAGTCAATTGAAAGTGGATCTGTTTTTTTCTGCGGGCAACAAGTTGCAGGTAAACCAGACTATGTGATGGCACGTTTTGGTATGGGTATTGTTCCGGAAGGTCGCGGGATATTCCCCAATTTGAGCGTCAACGAGAACCTTGTTGCAACAGCAATGCAGCGTAAGGGGGGCGCGTCAACTGTCTGGACTGTGGACAGCGTGTATGAACTTTTTCCTGGCCTTCGCAAGCGGATTCGAAACCTGGGTAGCGACTTATCAGGTGGTGAGCAACAGATGCTGGCCATCGGACGAGCGTTGATGACCAACCCGCAACTTCTTATTCTCGACGAGGCTACCGAGGGACTGGCACCTCTTATTCGTCACGAAATTTGGTCATGTCTTGCCAGACTCAAAAATGAAGGAATGTCTCTACTAGTCATTGACAAAAACCTTAAGCCCATGATGGGATTAGCGAACCGGCACTTCGTCCTTGAAAAAGGCCGCATTGTCTGGAAGGGCAGTTCTGCAGAGTTGTATGCCTCGCCTGAAATCATGTCGCAATATTTGAGTGTTTAAATTATTTTCAGAATCTGGAGAAAAAATGAAGTTGACTATGCATGATATTCGCGGAGTCGTTGGAATAATTCCTACCCCTGCAACCCCTGATGCTGAAAGCTGGGATGCTCAGAACACAATTGAATTCGATCAGACCATCAAAATGGTCCGAACGGTTGTTGATGCTGGCGTTGACATCATTATGACGACTGGAACTTTTGGTGAATGTGCAACACTGACTTGGCAAGAGCTACGCTCTTTTACCGAATGTGTCGTCAAAACAGTCGGAGGCTCTCGCCCAGTGTTTGCTGGCGTCACTACTTTAAATACCCGCGACACCATTCAAAGGGCGCGCGACCTGATGGCTTTAGGGGCGGATGGCTTGTTCGTCGGACGTCCGATGTGGCTAGCTATGGATGATATTGCGATTGTTCGCTTCTACAAAGACGTGGCGGCTGCATTGCCTGGAGTTCCAATCGTTGCATACGACAATCCATCAGCCTTCAAAGGAAAGATTTCTCCTGCTGCGTATCGGGCCCTCGCAGAAGTCCCGGAGATCATCGCATCAAAGCACGTAGGCGGGCCGGCATTGGTGCCCGACTTGTTGGCTGTGGGTGACAAGATTCGGCTTCTGCCGCTGGAAATTGACTGGTATGACCTGGCAAAGGCGCATCCAGAACGTGCAGTAGCCTGCTGGTCCGGAAGCGTCGCCTGCGCCCCAGCTCCACTGGTTGCATTGTCAAAGGCAATCTTGAGTCAAAAATGGAACGAAGCAAGTGCTATCAGCGAGCGGTTGAATTGGGCAGTTCGAGCAATGTTTCCAGGTGGTGATCTATCTAAGTTTATGGACTACAGCATTCCGCTCGGTCATGTTCGCTTTCGCGAAGCCGGTCTGTTTGACCCCGGCCCATGTCGCCCTCCCTACCTTCAAGCGCCATCCGAATATGTAGAAGGTTCACGTATCTGCGGACAGAGATGGGCAGAGCTCCAGCGTGAATATACGAAATCTTCCTAATCAAGAATCAAATAGACATATGACTAAAGAAATCTCAACCAGTAAACCAGTCAAAACACTTCAAGAATTCGATACGGCTTTAGCCGAGTCTTCAATGCGAGGCCAGTGGCAGTATGACGAAATGCTCGAACGCCTAATCGGTGGACCCAAGTCGACCGTACGCGCAATGGTCTGGAAATGGGAAGTCATTCAGAAAAAATTAATGGAGTCATGTTCAGTTATGCCAGAGAGTTTTACTGCGCGTCGCAATCTCTCTTTTATCAATCCTGGCCTAGAGCGCGGGGGCACTACGCAGACAATTTTGGCTGGTATGCAAATCGTGAAGCCTGGGGAAGTGGCCTGGGCACATCGGCATCCCATTTCAGCTCTTCGATTTGTGATTGAAGGCGACACCAAACTTTACACCGTCGTCAATGGCGAGCCCCTTCCAATGGAGCCGAACGATCTCGTTTTGACACCAGCTTGGAGTTGGCATGACCATCACAACGAAAGCGATGGATTGGGTATTTGGCTGGACGTTTTGGACGTACCTTTGATGCTTTCGCTTGGGCAAATGGCATATGAACCATTAGGTCAAACCACTCAACAAATACTTCCAGATTCAAGTCACTATCTCTCCGCCCGGACGGGAATAGTCCGACCTCTATGGGAAAAACCGCCAAGCGGTGATGTACCTTGCCGTTACCCATGGAAAGAAGTACGCAGGCAGCTTGATGTTTTTGCGGATTCGGATGGCTCCCCAAACGACGGAGTGATCCTAGAATATGTTAATCCGCTTTCTGGAGGGCCTGCCCTACCTACCTTGCGTTGCTGTGTCCAACGCCTAAGGCCAGGATTTACGGGCCAAAAACATCGAAAGACATCTAGCACTGTGGTGTATGTCATCGAAGGTCATGGTAAGACTTGCATCGGAGAGACCGAGGTAATCTGGGGGCCCCGCGATTTGTTCGTTCTGCCCACTTGGGCATGGATAGAGCATCAAAACAACTCTCTCACCTCAGAAGCATTGCTTTTTTCAGTTAGCGATGCTCCTCTTTTGGAGGCTGCACATCTTTATAGAGAAGAGCCGAAGTCGACTGTCCGCGTCGATTCAGTATCAGAAATCAAAAAGGAGAAGTGAATATGACTGACCTTACACTGCACTTAAAAGTCACTGATTTTTACACTCGATATGCAGAATCTATCTGCGATGGTGATATTGAGACTTGGCCAGAATTCTTCACTGAAAAATGTCTTTATCGTATTATTCCCAGAACTAACTATGACCGGAAACTCAGAATCGGCCCCATGTTCGCAGAGAGTAAAGGTGCACTAAAAGATCGTGTTGTAGCTATAAAGGAAACTCTTGTCTACTCCGCACGCAGTATCACCCATATTGTGGGCGGTGTCCGTATCTTGAACACTGAGGGACACCTTTTGAAGACTCGAAGCATGCTGGCCATCTATCAAACCTTGGTTGACGGTACAACCCAAATCCAACTTGTAGGACGTACTTTTGACTCCATCGATGTTGGTGATGGAACACCGAAGTTCAATGAAAGAATTGTGGTGTTTGACTCAGAGCTTCTTGCCGGGGCGCTGGTTTTCCCAGCCTAGTCTTTTTAGACGTATTTTTTTTATATTTTAGTGGAGATCTCATATGTCAGTTCAACAATTAGGTTCTGAACTCAAACCCCTCAAATTCTGGTCTCGTGACGACTGTTCACGCATCCCCCAATGGGTTTATTCCGACACCGAGAATTACAGTCAGGAACTTGAGCGAATTTTTTATGGCCCACATTGGCATCTAATTGGCCTGGCGACTGAGACGCCCAATACCGGAGACTTTAAGCGGGCGACTATCGGCGAGCGATCGGTCATTATGACTCGAACAGATTCGGGGGATATCAGTGTTCTACTAAATAGCTGTGCTCATCGCGGTGTCGAAATCTGTCAGGCTAAGTTCGGAACTCAAAAAGAAATCATGTGCCCGTATCATCAATGGACATACGATCTAAACGGGAAATTAATGGGGGTTCCATTTAGGAGAGGCGTCAAGGGAAAGGGGGGCTTTCCGGCTGATTTTGATACCTCTAAGCACGGCCTTCGAACATTGAAGGTAGAAAACATCAACGGCGCGGTATTTGCAAGCTTTGACCACAACGCCCCGCCCATGAAAGAGTACCTCGGTGATGAGAATTACAAATACCTAATTCGCATTTTCAACGGGCGCCCAGTGAAAGCAATCGGCTACCAGCGACAGCGTATTAAGTGCAACTGGAAGCTCTATATGGAAAACATCAAAGATCCATACCACGCATCGCTTCTCCACGTTTTCTTAATCAGCTTCGGGCTATATCGCATCGACCAAAAAGGAGAGACAGTCACAGATGCGCGCACTTTGTCACACAATGTTTTTGCTTCGATCAGAAATCCGCCAGGAGAAACTTCTGGCACCGAAGAAATGAAGTCATTCAGGGAAAATCTCAAGCTACATGACATGAGTATCGTTCAAGCAACCAAAGAGTATGACGACGACGTGACTATCCAAATTCAAACCATATTTCCAGATCTTGTCTTGCAGCAGCAGGGGAACAGTCTTCAGATGCGATATGTCATTCCTATGGGCCCCAATGAATTCGAATTACTCTGGACATATTTCGGTTACGAAGACGACACTGAGGAAATCACCCTTCGACGCCTTAGGCAGGCCAACCTTACGGGGCCCTCGGGTTTTGTTTCAGTGGATGACACTGAAGTTCTGGAATATTCACGAGCAGGCATAGGCCCAAATCCTAGTAACGATGCCGTCCTTGAACTCGGAGGTCGTGAGGCAAAACCACCAGCGGACGGTAACATGGTGACAGAAGGCCCCATAAGGGGGTTTTATCAGTACTACCGTCAAGTAATGAAACAAGAGGGAACAGGGTTCTGATAATGAGTAAAGGAAATACAGACCGGCTCCAGCCAGGGCTTGATGATAGTTTTGGGTTTCTTGTTTGCGATACAGCTCGTTTTGTCAAACGAGTGTTGTATGCGAGGTTGGCACCATGGGGCATACCTGGTAGCTGCTGGTTTTTGTTTCGCGTACTCTGGCAGGAGGATGGAATCTCGCAACGAGAACTCAGCGGGTTTTTGGGTGTTGCTGAGCCCTCAGTTGTTGTCATGTTGCGCGGTCTGGAAAAAAAGGGCCTGATTCGAAGGGAGCGTGATGAGATGGATCTTAGAAAGATGCGGGTATTTCTTACGGAGCGGGCGATTGCTTTAGAAAAAGAACTTATGGCTGTTGCGGAAGAAGTTAATCACACCATGCTTCATGCCCTTTCCAGCAATGATGAAAAACTGGTAAAAGAAAGTCTCCGGTCTATTCGAGAACAACTTTCAGCCGCATGTGAAGGTACGGAAATGGTCGATGGCTAAACGGCATATACATGCTGTTTTTCATTGACTTTGGATCATCAAGTTCTGAAAGCTAGCGGCGCAAGAAATTTTATAGTTCCAAGAGTTCGGCTCAGCACATAGGCCTTTTGATATTCATTCAATTTGACAAAACAAGGTGCCTTATGAACGTACACGAAATACCTGAAGGCATTTTGCCAGTCCAGCGTGGCCTTTACTACGGCGGTGCTTGGCACCAGCCAAAGGAAGGTCGATCAGAGCCGACCTTCAACCCCTGCTACAACGAAGTCATTACGACGGTGCCAGTCGCTGACACTAAAGATGTAGATGCTGCAGTTCAAGCGGCGCACAGTGCTTTTCCATCATGGGCAGCGACCTTACCCGTTGAGCGCGGTCGGTACCTTAGGCGGGCAGCAACCGTGTTGCGCGAGCATGCAAAGGATCTGGCACTTTTAGATTCACTGAACAATGGAAATCCTATATCCGCTTTGGCGATGGACGCGGGTTTCGCCGCTGACAGCCTCGACTACTTTGCGGGATTGGCAACCGAGATTAAGGGTGAAACAATCCCCATGGGTGACGGAAATTTCAACTACACCATTCAGGAGCCATTGGGCGTCATTGCGCGCATCGTCGCTTACAACCATCCTATGATGTTTGCAGCAGCTAGGCTCGCTGCGCCTCTTGCTGCGGGCAACACTGTCGTGTTGAAGTCGCCCGACCAAGCGCCGCTTTCGATTCTGCGATTGGCAGAATTGGTAGGCGATATTTTCCCGCCCGGCGTCGCCAACTTTTTATGTGGCGGACGTGAATGCGGCGAAGCATTGACACAACACCATCTAGTGCGCAAGGTCACATTAATTGGCGGCGTGCCCACCGGAAAAGCCGTGATGAAGGCTGCATCAGACAATCTCAAACCCGTGCTGCTCGAGCTGGGTGGCAAAAACGCATTGATTGCATATCCCGACGCAGACATCGAAAAATTAGTCAACGGCATCATTGCTGGCATGAACTTTACTTGGTCAGGACAAAGTTGCGGCTCCACCAGCCGGGTGTTCTTGCACGAATCTATTCACGATGAAGTACTCAACAAGGTGGTAACACTCCTCCCTCAACGTCACAAACCAGGCATACCGACTGACCCGAAAACGACCATGGGCTCGCTGGTCAGTCGCGCGCAACTGGAGAAAGTAAAGCGCTATGTCGCTCAAGGTATTGAAGACGGCGGCCGCTTGGTTTGTGGTGGTAAACAACCAGACGATGCGGCGCTGAAAGAGGGTTTCTTTTTCGAAGCAACAGTCTTCGCCGACATGACGTCGGACATGCGATTAGCACAAGAGGAAGTCTTTGGCCCCATCATGTCTGTCTTCAAATGGTCTGACGAAGAGGCAATGTGGAAAGATGTTAACGGCTTAGATTTTGGGCTGACTGGGTCCATTTGGACGCAAAACTTAAATACCGCACATCGAGCCGCACGCCGCATACACACTGGTTATGTTTGGCTGAACAATGCAAGTCAGCATTTTATGGGTGCACCTTTTGGTGGCGTTAAACAGTCGGGTATTGGCCGCGAGGAATGCTTCGCAGAGTTATTGGAATTCACTTATACGAAAAACATCAACCTGAAAATAGGATGATTGACCTGCCCCCCAAACATACCAAAGTTATGGATCAAAGTTCGCTAATTTCGAAGAACGGCCAACACGAAACAATCCAGTTTTGCCGAGCTAGATGCTCATACTGCCCTGTTGTCCAACGTTGGACAAAGATTCTTAGATTTTTATATTGCGGCTGCAGAACAGTGATTAACCTGTCTTGAGACGGCCAGCTCGAAATCGGGGGGTGGGGGTACGGTGGGCTCTGGCTGCGGGTGGTTTATCAAAAGCAAGATATGTATCCTTAGGCTTGGACGCATTGAGTCTGACTAGACTAGGTTGGGCAAGATTTTGGATGGGGGCGGGCAGCCCCTGAGGCCGACGCAATTTTAGGACTGCGGACCTAAATTTATAGTGCTGTGGGGAAAACTGTGGGGAAAAATTAATAAAGGCCCCGTAGAGCCTCTATTTACTTGACATATTGGCGGAAGCGGTGAGATTCGAACTCACGGGCCCTTTCGAGCCGCCGGTTTTCAAGACCGGTGCAATCGACCACTCTGCCACACTTCCT
>Ga0214919_10007091_pt1 | contig 15224 bp, 9 predicted proteins | sample LL1503_MetaG_FD_177994 | JGI IMG/M metagenome (GOLD analysis project Ga0214919, IMG submission 177994) | Freshwater microbial communities from Lake Lanier, Atlanta, Georgia, United States - LL-1503 | ecosystem: Environmental > Aquatic > Freshwater > Lake | place: USA: Georgia | collected 2015-03-15 | reverse complement strand
ATTGTACCCACCCGTAATGGCCAAGCTGCTATTGGTAATAGGCCCTGCTGTTCCTTGAAAACCTTGAGTTAAATAAATTGGATTTTTTGAAGAAGTGGAATAAACATTTGTTCCAAAAGCAATTGGATTTAATAAATTAGCACTATCGTACCATAGATAACTGGTGGAAGCGTTTGGATTAGTTACCGCTAATTTCAACTGACCGTTACAAGAAACGACGCTACCCGATGGCGTAGCCGGAATAGCGGCACTTACAAAAGAAGCTGTTAAACTATTGTTGCTTTTTTGTTGATCGGTGGAAATAGTTACAGTAGCTGTAATGGAATAAGTTTTACTCGCATCTACAGTCATTGGTTTTTGAAAAGTATAATTCATGCTTTCGTACCCAAGAAGCCTGCCTTTGAAGGTTTCACTAACAGACAATATAGTGGTAGTTCCATTTTTAACCAATAAACTTAAGGGCAAATTGCTTTGCGTAGTAGAACCGTTGTTGACTATTTTTACGGTGATGTATTGAACTTCTTTTTTGCATATACTACCCGTTGGACTGATTAAGTCAGAGATGGCTAGGTCGGTAGAAGGGTTGTTTATTTTTAAGGTGTAATCTTGTGTTTCTCCAATGGTATAAGGATCACAAGCTTTTACATTGCTGCTGCTACTTGTCTCCATAGCTACAATGCGCAATTTAGTAAAAGTGCCCACTTTCAAAGTAGAAGGCAATACAATATTGGTACTGTACAATCCATTTTTTAAAGCAATGCTGGTAGCTACAGTTTCGCTGTCTTCAAAATTACCATTGTTGTTGTAGTCTATAAATACTTTTACAAAACGAGTAGCATTACTGGTGTCGCTGCTGCCTAGTTTAAGCGATAAACTTAAATTACCATTGGCTTCTCCCAAAACATTGTATTTGCTATTGTCAATGTATTGATTGGTGGTGGTATTGGTAAATTGAATGTTGTTGATACTGGTGCTGTCTATTCTAGTACCCGCGCTAGTAGTAGCTGTAGAGCTACAGTATACATTTCCCCCCGCACCACTGATAATTAAGGAGTAGTCCTGTTTGCCTCTTTCTAAATTCCCTTTATGAGTTACTGTTATAGTATACGTATTGCCAATAAAGCTGGTATCTACTTCTACTTTTTCTACATTGTCTAATCTATTGTTGGCTTTAATAGCCGGGCTATCAGGCTTAGCAGCACTTAAAGTCCAGGGTAAAAAAACAGCATTGGGGCTGTTAATTTTTAGGTCTAAATCGTTCACCAATTTTGGTGTAGTGTCATTGAGCGTAGTTTGAACAGTTCCTTTTACATCGGTCCAAACAATAGTAGCTTTTACAGGTTTAATGCCAGAGGCCACAATGGTATAAGTATCGCTTTGTTTGTTTTGTAAAGTTTTTTCATAGACAAGATCTGCGCTTGCGCTATTGTTATTGGAGGTAATTGCGTTACTTAAAACATTGGCAGACTCACTTAAATTAAGTAAACCCCAGCCAAATTTAAAATCAGGTCCAGGATAAAGTCCAGCTTCATTGGCAGCATGTATGGCTAAGGCTTTGACAGTGGCGGAGCGTATAAATTTCTTTGGACTTAATTGTTGACTTAATTCTTGCAATAGAAGTAGGGAACCTGCTACATCTGGAGCGGACATCGATGTTCCACTCAAATAACCATAACTAGAGTCGTTGGTAGCGATGGAAGAAAGAACTTGGTAGCCATCTCCTACTAGATCTGGTTTTATTCTGCCATCATCGGTGGGTCCCCAGCTACTAAAACTTGTCATGAGTACATCTTCTTTTTTGGCATAACCCGCAGCAATACCATACACAGCCCCAATGGTCAATAAGTTTTTTGCATTGACATCGGTAGGAATAATGCCATAACCATTATTGCTACTTAAACTATCTGGTCTTGCACCTGCATCATACCATTTTCCATTTTCATCTCTTCTCCAATAATTTGTTCCAGCAGCGGGTCCATTCGTAGAGCGATTGTTTCCAGCAGATTTTACAATTAAGTAATTGGGTGCATTGTAGGCGATGGAATCAAATCTTTGTGCGTCTATATCGTATAATCCAAAATTGAGGTCTTCTTTTTCATTCCATCTACCATTGTATTCCCAGCGTGTTGAATCGGAATTGTAATCCCAGCCTGTAACCGTTCCATAGGAATGATTAGAAATTAATAAACCATTGGAAGCTGCTAAGGCCATTTCAGAAGCGTCGTTATTCCAATCATAGGAATAGGCGCCCTTTAAACCATAGGACATGCCCTTAGCCATTGGATTGATTCCAGTATTCATCATAATGCCTAAGGCATGGGTGCTATGGTCTACTGTATTACTGGCATTGTCTTTTTGAGTGACCCTGCCCGCCAATTCGCGATGGGTAAGTTTTGGTTTGCCTTCATCCCAAATGCCTAATTTATTGGTGAGGCTATCACTGCTTCCATTTAAAGTTAAACCTGCAATGCCACCGGGCCATACCTTATTGGTATTTACGGTGGTGGCTTGAACTGGATCTGCCAACCCAACTTTATACCTTGGTTGACCAAAAGCGTCTACGCCTATTAAACTAGCAATGGAATTATTTTTTGATGTATAAAAAAGGGGCCAACCTTTTTCTTTGGCTAAAATTATTGCAGCGGAATAACTGGCTCTTGATTCTTGTTCTAATGTTTTGGCTGTATTAATTAATACCAGTTTATTGGTTTGGTTTTGAGCCAAGGAAACAGTGCAAAAGGCAAATAAAAAAAAGGGAAATAAGACTGTTTTTTTCATTTAGAGTACTAGGATTGAAAGCCTAAAATAAGGCAATATAAAATTACAATGAATTCCTCATATTTTTAGGGTTAGAGGGATAAAAAAGCAGATGAATAAAGAGGATTGGCCTTGTATTGCCGTAATTTTAAGAAAATATTTAGTCGGATGAAATGGGTGATTCGTTTTTGTTTATCTATCCTATTTGGATTTAGTCTAATGGCTTGTCAAAACTTGAAGCTGTATGCTAAAATTCAAGACGATGCTATTATTAAAGGGATGGTTACAGAACATTGGGGTAATGCTATGCCAAGTAAAGAAAAATCTAGCAGCAACGGCTTGCCGCTGATTACTAAAGTATACTTATATAAACCCCTTCATTTGGCAGCATTAGAAAATCAAAATGGGAATATTTGTGCTCAAATTCATGGTGAATTAATAAGCACTACTACCACTGATGCATTGGGCCATTACTATTTACAATTACCTGCAGGGTCCTATAGTATTGTGGTGGCTTACGAAAAGGGTTTTTTTATCCCTTATTTTTCAGGCAATGATGGCGTAGCACTCCTTCAATTGGAGCCTAAAAAAACAAGCATTTTAAACATCAAGCTAAATCAAAAAGCAAGTTATTAGCTACAGCTTGTATCTTTGTGGGGTTGATCTATGAATGAGCAATCTCTGTTTGAACGTTTTCGCAATTCCCCCCTCCTAAATAATTTGGCGGACAGGATAGCTATGTCCAAATTAGAAAATAAGCCTTATCAAGTCTTTTTACAAAATTTATATGGGTCGGCTGCGGCCTTTGTTTTACAATCTATTTTTACGCATCCCAAAACAGAGCAGTTCAATCATATTGTGGTGCTTAACGATGCCGAAGAAGCCGCTTATTTTTTTAATTCCATTGAAAGTGTAACAGAGGCAATGGATTTATTTTATTTTCCTTCCTCTTACAAAACACCACAGAATTTTAGTTTATTGAATCCCTCCCATGTCATGCTACGCACAGAGGCCTTGACTAAAATTTCCATGGGGGGCAATAAAAAAATTATAGTTACCTATCCAGAAGCTTTGTTTGAAAAAGTAATCATGCCCAATACTTTGCAGCAGAATATGATTCAAATTAAAACCAATGACAGTGTCAATTTGAATGAACTAATGCAAAGCCTTATTGGTTATGGGTTTGAGCGTACCGATTTTGTTTACGAGCCCGGGCAGTTTGCCTTGCGGGGAGGTATTTTTGATATTTATTCTTTTGGCAACGAACAGCCCTACCGTATTGAATTATTTGGAGAAGAAGTGGACAGTATTCGATTGTTTGATCCGGCCACGCAATTAAGTGAAAGAAAATTATTGCAAGTAAATATCATTCCTAATGTAACTACGCAATTCGAAGACACACAAAAAATTCCATTGTTGACTTTTATGGCCAATGATAGTTTGGTTTGGTTGAAAGATTGGAATGTGACCGCTCAAAGAGGTAATGATCAATTTGAAGCCTTGGTAGATTTTATTGACCATCATGCCAGTGCCAATAGCACCGATGAACAGGATGCCCACAAAAGGCAGAGTGTGCTTGAAGATTTTGTAACGGTGGAAGCTACGCAAAAGCAGTTGGCCACCAAGTCCATCATTGAATGGGGCTTTCATGCACAACTAGCCAAAGAAGATATTGTTTTCAATACTCAAGTGCAGCCTTCTTTTAATAGAAGGTTTGAGTTGTTGATTGATAATTTGCAATCTTATGAAAAAAAGGGGTATGCAGTATTTATATTTGCCGAACAGGCCAAGCAATTGGAAAGATTGCATGCCATATTCACCGATTTAAAAACCGAGATACAATTTACCCCCATTGTAAAAAATATACACGAAGGTTTTATAGACCATGATCATAAATTAGTTTGTTACACCGATCACCAAATTTTTCAACGTTACCATAAGTATAAAGTAAAACAAGCCTATAGTAAAAGCAAGGCCATTACCTTAAGAACTTTGCGGGACTTGCTTCCTGGCGATTATGTTACGCATATTGATCATGGAGTGGGTGTGTACAGTGGCTTACAAAAAATAGAAGTCAATGGCCGTTGGCAGGAGGCCGTAAGAATTATTTACAAGGACAGTGATATTTTATATGTGAATATTAATTCACTCCATAAAATTTCAAAATATACGGGCAAGGAAGGAACGCCACCTAAAGTGAATAAATTAGGATCCGATGTTTGGGTAAAATTAAAAGATAAAACCAAGGCCAAGGTAAAATCGATAGCATTTGATTTAATTAAATTGTATGCCCAAAGAAAAGCACAAGTAGGTTTTGCTTTTTCACCCGATAATTATATGTTGCATGAATTGGAGGCTTCTTTTATTTATGAAGAAACAATAGATCAAGCCAAGGCCATTGCAGATGTGAAAAAAGATATGGAAGCCCCTGCGCCCATGGATAGATTGGTTTGTGGAGATGTAGGTTTTGGTAAGACAGAAGTAGCTGTGAGAGCGGCTTTCAAGGCAGCCATTGATGGAAAACAAGTAGCAGTTTTAGTACCCACCACCATTTTAGCTTTTCAACATTTTAAAACTTTTAGTGATCGTTTAAAAGATTTTCCTGTTACCATAGATTATTTAAATAGGTTCAAATCTGCAGCGCAGAAAAAAGAAACTATAGAAAAAGTAAAAGAAGGAAAGATTGATATATTGGTAGGTACGCATGGAATTTTAGGCAAGGAAGTAAACTTTAAAGATTTGGGATTGATGGTGATTGATGAAGAGCAAAAATTTGGCGTAGGCCATAAAGAAAAATTAAAAACCTTGCGCATCAATGTGGATTGCTTGACTTTAACTGCTACCCCTATTCCAAGAACTTTACATTTTAGTTTAATGGGGGCGCGTGATTTAAGCATCATCAATACAGCCCCTGCAAATAGACAACCTATTCATACCGAAGTGCAGGTGTTTAATGAAGATGCCATTAGAGAAGCCATCTATTTTGAAACTGAGCGAGGAGGCCAAGTATTTTTTATACATAATAGAGTGCAAGGCTTAGCTGAAATGTGTGCGACTATTCAGCGCTTGTGTCCGGACATTAGCATTGGCTATGCACATGGGCAATTGGAAGGACATCAATTGGAAGAAAAAATATTGGATTTTATTGAAAGAAGATATGATGTGTTGGTATGTACCAATATTGTAGAAAGTGGGGTGGACATTCCCAATGTTAATACCATTATGGTAAACAATGCACATCAATTTGGCTTGAGCGATTTACATCAGTTAAGAGGAAGGGTGGGACGAAGCAATAAAAAAGCTTTTTGTTATTTATTAGCACCGCCCATTAGTACACTACCCGATGATTCTAGAAAAAGATTACAAACACTGGAGCAGTTTAGTGAGTTGGGTAGCGGGTTTCAGATTGCCATGCGTGATTTAGATATTCGTGGTGCTGGTAATTTACTAGGCGGAGAGCAAAGTGGATTTATGGCAGAGATTGGTTTTGAAATGTACCAGAAAATTTTAGCCGAAGCAGTAAGAGAATTAAAGCGTTCCGACTTTAAAGAATTGTTTGAAGAAGAAATTAGCAAGCAGGATGATTTTGTACAAGACTGTACCATTGATACCGATTTAGAAATTATGATTCCAGATAGTTATGTAGAAAGTATTGGCGAAAGACTTTCTTTATATACAAGAATGGATCAAACAGAAAATGATGAAGAATTGGCCTTGATGGAAACGGAGTTGGCAGATCGATTTGGTCCTATTCCTAATTCGGTGAATGATTTATTTATTACCATTCGTTGTCGTCGTATTGCCATTGCCTTGGGCTTTGAAAAAATGACTTTAAAGGACGATACCTTAAGATGCTTTTTTATCAACAGGCCCGATTCGCCTTATTTTGAAAGTAATACTTTTAAGCAATTACTACACTATGCACAAAAGAACATGAATAAAGCGCATTTTAAACAAGTAGGCCGAAGCTTTGTCTTGATCATCAAAGAGGTAAAAAATATGGAACAGTGTTTTACCTTGTTAGAAAAAATTAATCAAGGGGTATTTGCCAACCTGACTTAAGCAACTATTCCAACAACTAAAAAGCCCTCTCGAATGAACGAAAGGGCTTTAATAAGATAAACTTAGAATGAAATTTTGCTAAGAATCTATTGTAAACGATGTTTACTAGAATCCTTTTTTAGCAACTCCATCAGCGATTGCCTTAAGGGCATTGGTTTCGCTTAAAATAGCTGCCATTTTATTTCCTTTACCATCATTACCACCTGCCATATAACCGCCTCTAGCAGTTTTAGTGATGACAGCGTCATGCATTGGTACGTTTTTTTCTTTTGTTTTTAAGCAATACGCTTTAATCATTTTTGAAGTGTCCATTTTGTATAAATTTTAAAGTGAATATTTCTACTTGAAAGTAGGTTATTTATCGGGATTCGTTTACGGAAAGGCTTGATTTTTTGCTAAATCGGCCAAAAAACGTAGAAAATCCTGGGTTTAAGCATCAATTTTGGCATATTTGGCATGTGTCTCAATGAATTCTCTCCTTGGCGCCACATCGTCTCCCATGAGCATGCTAAAGATACGGTCGGCTTCGGCAGCGCTTTCAATGGTTACTTGTTTAAGTGTTCTGCGCGCTGGATCCATGGTGGTTTCCCATAATTGATCTGCGTTCATTTCTCCCAAACCTTTGTAACGTTGAATGGTAACAGCATCTTCCTTGCCACCACCTAATTTAATCACCAAGGCCTTTCTTTGCTCTTCGCTGTAAGCATATTCTTGCTCTTTTCCTCTTCTAACCAAATACAAAGGAGGTTGTGCAATATAAACGTATCCGTTTTGAACAAGTTCGGTCATGTACCTGAATATGAAAGTAAGAATAAGGGTAGCAATGTGAGATCCATCTACATCGGCATCGGTCATAATGATTAACTTATGGTAACGTAGCTTGGTTATATTTAAAGCTTTAGGATCTTCGGGTGTGCCCACTGTTACACCAAGTGCTGTATACATATTTCTTATCTCCTCATTCTCGTAAATCTTATGCTCCATGGCTTTTTCAACGTTCAAGATCTTACCACGTAAAGGTAAAATAGCTTGATAGCCACGATCACGACCTTGTTTAGCTGTTCCACCCGCAGAATCTCCTTCGACCAAGTACAATTCGCATCTTTCAGGATCTCTATCAGAACAATCGGCCAATTTACCAGGTAAGCCCCCACCAGTAAGTACCGTTTTACGTTGAACCATGTCACGTGCTTTCTTGGCAGCTACACGCGCTTGGGCTGCTAAAATAATTTTTGAGATTACATACTTAGCTTCCTTCGGATTCTCTTCTAAATAAGCTTCTAATACGCGAGAAACGGTAGTTTGCACTACACCACTAACTTCACTATTACCTAATTTAGTTTTTGTTTGACCTTCGAATTGAGGTTCTGGCACTTTTACAGAAATAATGGCGCTTAATCCTTCTCTAAAATCATCCCCTTCAACTGTGACTTTTGCTCTTTCAAATAAGCCTTCTTTATCACCATAGCTTTTGAATACACGTGTAAGTGCAGTTCTAAAACCAGTTACATGCGTACCACCTTCGATGGTATTGATATTGTTTACATAAGAGAAAATGTTTTCTTTAAAATCGTCGTTGTAGGTTAAAGCTACTTCTACCATTACATTTGAAGCCTCATCTAAACCTTCTACATATAAGGGTTGAGAAATAATCGGATTTCTGTTTCCGTTTTTATCTAGCATTTGTACAAACTCCACAATACCACCTTCGCTATAAAAATTCTTAGTATAAAAATTTCCTGTATCGTCTTTCTCTCTTAAATCGGTAATGGTGATGCTGATTCTTTTATTCAAATAAGAAAGTTCGCGTAAACGACTCTCTAAGATTTCTCTTTTATAAACAGACTCTTGAAAGATGGTTAAGTCGGGCCAGAAGTGAACACGTGTTCCAGTTTTTTCACTGGTGCCAATTTCTCTTACAGCATATTGAGGTGCACCAATGGCATATTCTTGTTCAAATACTTTACCCTCTCTTTCAACTGTCACTAATAATTTTTTACTAAGTGCATTCACACAACTCACACCTACACCGTGTAATCCACCAGAAACTTTGTAGGTATTTTTATCAAATTTACCCCCGGCATGTAGCACAGTCATTACTACTTCCAAGGCCGAACGCTTCTCTTTGGTATGCATGGCGGTGGGAATACCACGACCATTGTCTTGCACACTTATCGAGTTATCCTCGTGAATGGCTACCTCGATATGAGAGCAGTAACCCGCCAAGGCCTCATCGATAGAGTTATCGACTACCTCATAGACAAGATGGTGTAAGCCCTTAGAGCCCACATCACCAATGTACATGGCTGGTCTTTTTCTAACGGCTTCTAAGCCTTCTAAAACCTGGATACTGTCGGCACCATAATTCTTATTTTCTGCTGATTCGCTGGACTGTAAATCGTTGGACATAAATAGATTAAAATTTGTTTGTTTTTCGATGCATTCCGAATGCCTACAAACTTAAGATAATTAAGGGTTTAAAGCCTGTTTTGAGGCCAATTTAGTTATCCCCAATTTTGCCATTTTGTGCATAGTTTTTTAGGCTAAAAATGGGCTGTTTTCTAAGTCATTTTTCGGTCAGATTTTCAGGCCCAATAGTTGCTTTAGAGTTTATGTCTTAATTTTGTGGCAATGACACAGGTACAAGAACTTTTAATGCAAGCAAATACCCCCCAAAGTTTAAGTGGGATGGCATTGCTATACAGCAAAGAACAGCGTATTCCTGGGTCTACTCAATACCAGATTAAAAGGTACCAAGCCCATGCGCCCTGGGGGGCAGAAGATACGGGTATGTTTGTCTACCATTACAATGCAAGCCAACCCAAGGAAAATTACCTTGAATTGAGGTTTTGTATCTCTGGCAATAGATACTGCGACAATAAAGTTTGCGCAGGATGTAATCAATTGCCCACCACAGAATGTATGGGGCCATTAAAAACTATTGATGTTTTTTCCTTTCATTTCACGGCTACATTCTTACATCAGTTTGTGCATAATGTAAAAACCAATAACAAGAAAGATGAGCTCTTGGCTTTTAAGCATACCGATAATTTTACTAAAACATTTCCTTTAAGTGTAAAAAAAAGATTCACCCTTGATGCCTTGTTAAATCATAGCTACAGCGGTTCTTTGGAAAATATTTTTGTGAATGCAAAGATTCATGAATTGTTGGTGTACAGTTTAGAAAGCATCATCGAAGAAAAAGAAATAGTGTTTACTTGTAAGTTTTTAGCAGATGAAAGAGGCAAGGAAAGTATTTATCAAGCACGTGAATTTTTATTACAACATATTGGCGATCCTATTACCATCAAGGAATTGAGCCGTAAAGTAGCCATGAATGAATGCTACTTGAAAAAAGGTTTTAAAGAAGTATACGGCACCACCATCTTTGATTTTTACCAACAACAAAGAATGGAGCATGCCAAGTATTTGCTCTATGAAAAGTCTTTAAGTGTGACCGATGTTTCCGCCTTATTGGGCTATTCTTCTATCTCGCATTTTTCTGCCGCTTTTAAAAAACATACTGGCTTAAAGCCTTGCGAGTTATTGAACTAATGGTTTTTCTTCCTCTTTTTTAGTTATTTTTATTTATTAAATTTTTTACCATGCGTCATGTATTTGCCATAGCTATTGCTTTTTTTTGTACTTCTTGTATTAACCAAAGAGTAGATTTAATTGTGCATCATGCACAAATTTATACAGTGAATAGTGAATTTGGCAAGGCAGAAGCCATGGCCATTCAAGATGGTAAAATTGTAGCGGTAGGCAGCAATGATGAAATTTTAAAAGAGTACCAATCGGATTCGGTAGTGAATGCAAATGACGCTATTATTTATCCTGGTTTTATAGATGCGCATGCACATTTCTTGGGTTATGGACAATCTTTATATGCGGTGGATTTAATGTTTGTGCCTTCTTGGACCGAAGCCATAGAAAGAGTGAAAGCCTTTGCAGCCAAACATCCTGGCAAAGGATGGATCAAAGGAAGAGGCTGGGATCAGAACCGTTTTCCAGGTAAAGAGTTTCCAACCAATGCAGAATTAAATAGTTTATTTCCAGATAGGCCCGTTATTTTAGAAAGAGTAGATGGTCATGCAAGTATAGTCAATGATTATGCTTTAGCACTAGCAGGTGTAAAAGCAGGACAAACCATCGAAGGAGGTTTATTCACCCTACAAAATGGAAAATTAACAGGTTTGTTGATTGACAATGCAGTGGGTGTGGTAGAGAAAAAAGTTCCTGAGGCAACGAAGGAAGATTATAAAAGTTGGTTAACTGCGGCGCAAGAAAATTGTTTTGCCACAGGACTAACTACCATTACCGATTGCGGATTAAGCCCTGAAGATGTTGATTATGTGGATGCCTTGCAAAAATCCAATGACTTAAAAATGCGTTTGTATGTGATGTTAAGTGATAAGCCAAGCACTTATACTTCAAAATATTTTACTAGTGGCGGTTATGTAACTGATAAATTATCGGTGAAAGGAATTAAAGTATATGGAGATGGCGCCTTAGGTTCAAGAGGTGCCTGTTTACTACAACCTTATGCCGATAAAGCTGGCTGGCCGGGCTTTTTATTAAGTAGTCCTGCACATTTTGATAGCGTCGCTGCAAGCTTAATTAATACCGATTTTCAAATGTGCACCCATGCCATTGGAGACAGTGCCAACAGAACAATTTTAAAAGTGTATGCTAAATATTTGAAAGGAAAGAATGATAAAAGATGGAGAATAGAGCATGCGCAAATTGTGGATCCTGCAGACTTACATTATTTCGGAGACAATAGTATTGTTCCTTCGGTGCAACCCACACACGCCACCAGCGATATGTATTGGGCCGGTACAAGACTAGGGGAGCAAAGATTAAAAACAGGCTATGCCTTCAAGCAATTATTAGAGCAAAATAATTGGATGCCCTTGGGTACCGATTTTCCTGTAGAAGAAATTAATCCTTTTAAAACTTTTTTAGCCGCAGTGGCAAGACAAGACAGCAAAGGTTTCCCTGCAGGGGGCTTTCAAATGGAAAACGCTTTAACGCGTGAGCAAACCATTCGTGGTATGACCATTTGGGCAGCTAAGGCCAACCGTATGGAAAAGCAAGTGGGTAGTATTGAAATTGGTAAAAAAGCCGACTTTATTATCCTAGATAAAGACTTAATGAAAGTACCTACCGATAGTATCTTACAAGTAAAAGTATTGAAGACTTATTTGAACGGAGAAAGAGTATTCTAATTAGTTCCTCTGTGCATATTATATTTCACACATGTGCTATCAAGAGAATAAATACCTATTTCTCACTCTCAATCGCTGCGCTCAAATGTTCGTTCGAAATAGTATTAATTCTCTTTCTGCCCCTAACTAAATAATGCAGATTTAAAAACTACAAACCGACCATGTCTTTAGGAATCACCCAGGCGTCAAACTCTTCAGGAGTGACATAGCCTAATTTCACAGCCATTTCTTTCAAAGTAGTACCTTCTTTATGTGCTTTCTGTGCAATTTCAGCGGCTTTGTAATAGCCAATTTTTGTATTCAGTGCAGTGACTAACATTAAACTATTATTCACATGTTTGTTAATATTGGCTTCAATAGGCGCTAAGCCTACGGCACATTTTTCATTAAAGCTTACGCAACCATCACCTATTAAACGAGCGCTGTGCAAGAAATTATAAATCATTACGGGCTTGAATACATTCAATTCAAAATGTCCCATAGAGCCACCAATATTAATAGCCACATCATTACCCATTACTTGAGCAGCAATCATAGTAAGTGCTTCAGATTGAGTTGGGTTTACTTTACCTGGCATGATAGAAGAACCGGGTTCATTGTCTGGAATAAAAATTTCTCCAATGCCGCTGCGTGGTCCAGAGGATAACATGCGCACATCGTTGGCAATTTTCATTAAACTAACTGCTACTGTTTTTAAAGCGCCATGTGATTCCACAATCGCATCATGTGCAGCCAATGCTTCAAATTTATTTTCAGCAGTAATAAAAGGTAGGCCTGTTAATTTGGCAATATGTTTGGCAACATTTACTGAATAATCTTTAGGCGTGTTAATGCCTGTTCCTACTGCAGTACCTCCTAAGGCTAATTCACTTAAATGTGCTAATGTATTGTTGATGGCTTTTAAGCCATGATTTAATTGACTAACGTAGCCGCTAATTTCTTGACCTAATGTTAAAGGAGTAGCATCCATAAAATGGGTACGACCTACTTTAACAATATGCATAAAATCCTTGCTCTTTGCTTCTAAAGTATTTTTTAAAGCAGTAATACCTGGAATAGTGGTCTGCGTTAAAATTTGATAGGCTGCAATATGCATCGCAGTTGGGAAAGTATCATTAGAAGATTGTGATTTATTAACATCGTCGTTAGGGTGTAAAAACTTTTCTTTATCGCTTAAGCTTCCACCTTTCAATACATGTGCACGGTAAGCAATGACTTCATTTAAATTCATATTGCTCTGTGTACCGCTTCCTGTTTGCCATACCACTAAAGGAAATTGATCGTCTAATTTGCCTGCAATAATTTCATCGCAAACTTGACCAATTAAATCCGATTTTTCTTTTGGTAATACACCTGCATCCATATTAGTAAGGGCAGCTGCTTTTTTTAAATAAGCGAATGCTTTAATAATTTCTTTAGGCATTCTATTAATATCCTGTGCAATTTTAAAATTGTCAATACTTCTTTGTGTTTGAGCACCCCAATAAACATTAGCAGGTACTTTCACTTCACCCATCGTATCTTTCTCAATTCTGTATTCCATAATGTTATTTTTTCTATCGCAAAGGTACTAAACTGCGCATAAATTAATATGTAAATAGGGGAATTAATTCCCTTTGAATTCAGGCTTTCTTTTCTCTATAAATGCAGTGATGCCTTCCTTAGCATCATGGGTGGTAAAGCATTCACCAAATAATTTGGCTTCCACATCGTATCCATTTTCAGCTTCGTTCCAAGCAGCATTCACCGCCTTAATGGAATTGCCCACAGACTTTGGTGCTTTTTCATGCACCACTTTTAAGATAGAAAATGCTTTGTCTAATAATTCAGTTTGAGGTACTACATAGTTTACTAATCCATAATTCATAGCTTGGGTAGCATTGATAGTTTTACCCGTAATCACTAATTCCATGGCCCTTCCTTTGCCCACTCTTTGAGTCAATCTTTGTGAGCCACCATATCCTACCATAATACCCAAGTTTACTTCTGGTTGTCCAAAGACAGCACTTTCAGAAGCGATAATAAAATGACAAGCCATGGCTAATTCACAACCACCGCCTAATGCAAATCCATTCACACAAGCAATCACTGGTTTAGGAGAATGTTCTATTTTAAAAAACACCTCTTGTCCTCTTTTGGCAAGGGCGGTTGCCTCTTCTTTGGATAAGGTTTCAAATTCTTTCACATCGGCACCTGCTACAAAACTTTTTAATCCTGCACCGGTGATCACTACACTTTTAATTTCTGGAAATTTATATACTCTGTCCATGACCGCATCTAAGTCTTTCATTACTTGCTGATTCAATGCGTTTAATTTGTCGGGACGATTAATGGTAATGATCAAAGTATGATCTTCCATTTTTGTAAACAAAGTGTGGAATGATGACATATAGTTGCAATTTATAAATTAAAAAAGCAGATTACTTATGATTTGCGGCGACCCAATCTTTTATATAGCTAGCAATATCGGCAGTATTGGTGCCAGGAGCAAATAAAGTACCAATACCCATTTCTTTTAGTGTAATACTGTCTTGCTCTGGTATAATACCACCTCCCGTTAATAAAACATTGGTTAAACCTTTTTCTTGCATGAGTTGATACACTTTTGGAAATACAGTCATGTGTGCGCCAGATAATATACTAATACCAATCGCATCTACATCTTCTTGTAAGGCAGCTTGTACTACCATCTCAGGGCTTTGACGAAGGCCTGTATATATTACTTCCATGCCTGCATCACGCAGCGCAGTGGCTATAATTTTAGCCCCACGGTCATGGCCGTCCAATCCAACTTTTGCTACTAATACTCTAATGGGTTTCATTACTATTAAGTTACATTAATTTCCTGATAATAATTGCAAAGCATGTTGAATTCTTGCGTTCGTATCAGAAAGTTCAATAGATTCAATGATCTCAAATACACCGGGTCCGAATTTTCCACCCACCAACATAATTCTTAAGGGCAACATTAAATCACCGGTTTTTATTTCATGCGCAGTGGCTAATTCTTTAAAACTCGCTTCCAGGTTTGCTGCTGGCATTGTTTTAACACCTTCTGTAATTTTTTGTGCATACAGTTTTACTAATGCATCGAAAAAGCGCTGCTTTTTCTCTTCCCATTTAGGCAAGATGGCTGCTGTGTCAATGGTTGTAGGTGCTGCAAAAAAGAAATGA
>Ga0214919_10007090_pt1 | contig 15225 bp, 14 predicted proteins | sample LL1503_MetaG_FD_177994 | JGI IMG/M metagenome (GOLD analysis project Ga0214919, IMG submission 177994) | Freshwater microbial communities from Lake Lanier, Atlanta, Georgia, United States - LL-1503 | ecosystem: Environmental > Aquatic > Freshwater > Lake | place: USA: Georgia | collected... | reverse complement strand
AACCGACAAGTTAAATGCCCAACAGGCCTTTATCACTGGGCGTATTCGTCTGTATGGCGATCAAGAAAAACTGGTGGCAAGTACGCCAGTGTTTGCCGCATTAGATGGCGTGTTTGCCACCGTGCGCACGTTTACCGAATACCGCTAAGCAGTTCGTTATTTCTTTGAAGAAATAACAACCAAGGCAATTCCACACAATGCTCCGCCGACTAGATATGGCGAACCAATTGATATGTGGTCGTACAACACGCCAGCGAGCGCAGGGCCAGCGACTCGACCAACTGCGTTGACACCTTGTTGAAAACCAAGTGCTTCACCGCGACGATGATCGGGCACGCGACCTGAGACCAAACTTGACAAGTTGGGGGTCACTAAACCTTGCCCAACTGTTAAGAGAGCTAACGCGACAAGTAAGAGCGGCCAGTTTTTAGCAGCAGATAAAACAAATAAACCTGCACTGTTGAGAACTAAGCCCACCTGTAGCGAACGCTGTGTACCGAGCTTGGCGTTAATGGGTCGGATCAAACCGCCTTGTACTCCGACTAAAACAATGCCGATGCCAACGAAAATCGCCGCGACTCCGCCTTCGGTTAAACGAAAGCGATCACCAGCAAGAAGTGAAAAGGTTGCTTCAAATCCGCTGAACGCAACGATGGCAGTAAAACCAACAATTGCCAGTCCCCACAAACGCACCTTGGCTTCGACATCATTCTTGGCTGCTTCACGAGCAGCCTCTCGAACATGAGCCGGTCGAGTTTCTGGCAAGCGTTTCCACGCCACGATCGCATTGATTAATGCCACTGTGCCGGCGACAAAGAATGGGATATGTTCACCACCAAGCGAAGCCAAACCACCAAGTGCCGGACCGACCACAAACCCAACTCCGAATGCTGCTCCTAATAGACCCAGCAAACGAGGCCGTTCTGATGGAGGGGCCAAGTCGGTGACTGCACCTTGCGCGACTGCCACACTTGCACCTGATGCCCCGTCAAGAATGCGGCCAAGAAACAACACCCACAATGCGCCAGCGGCACCAGTTACAAATGATCCGATTGCAGTACCGAGCAACGAAATCATGATGACTGGTTTGCGTCCAATGCGATCGGACAGTCGTCCAAGTAAAGGGGCGCACACCAGTTGCGCCAATGAAAACGACGCAAACAACAATCCGACTTCAAGACCGCTTGCCCCAAACCGTTCGGCATACCGACCCAAAATGGGAACAACGATGCCAAAGCCAACGAGATCAAGCGCAACCGTTAGCCAAATCGTGCCAAATCCTTGCGGCAAAGGAACCCTTGCGGCTTTTTTACGAGGACTGGCGGACTTCACGGACACGATGATTCACCATACGTCAGCGACGGACAGTGGTACCTGCTTTATTCGTTTCAACAATCCAGCCAGCAGCCGTCAATTCGGCTCGAAGCGCGTCAGCCGCGGCAAAATCTTTAGCCGCGCGAGCTGCATCAAGAGCTGCGGCCTTGTCGGCAATATCTGATGGAACTTCAGAAGCTTGCTTGAGGTCTAGACCAAATGCTCGACAAATCTCGTTGACAGCAGCCGACAACTGTGCAGCACTCTGATCATTGGCATCAAGTGCCGCGTTTGCACGACGAACTGTTTCAAAGAGCAATGCAACGGCAGACGAGGTGTCGAGATCGTTGTCCATAAATTCACGGAACTTTGCGATGACTTCCGAGTCTGGCGTGGCGCCTTGCGACACAACTGACGTACGCGCTGCAAAAGAATCAAGTCCGGCCAAAGCATTCACTGACGCATCAATGTTGTCTTGACCAATACGAACAGGACCGCGGTAATGCGTCTGCAATAAAACCAAGCGGTAGGCGCGCGGATCGTAATGCTCAAGAAGATCAAGCAGATTGGCCACATTGCCCAAACTCTTCGACATCTTTTCACCTTCAGTGTCAACGACGAAACCGTTGTGCATCCAGTGATTAGCGAATGTTTTTCCGAGAGCGACCGCTTGGGCGCGTTCGTTTTCGTGGTGCGGGAACTTAAGGTCCATACCACCGCAGTGCAGATCGAATCCTTCACCCAAAATGTCGAGACTCATCACGACACATTCGCTATGCCAACCGGGTCGACCATTGCCCCACGGAGACGGCCACGATGGTTCACCTGGCTTACTGAACTTCCACAACGCAAAGTCAGCGGGATTCTTTTTGTTGCCCGCGCCAAACACTTCTCGATCGCCTCCGCCCGACAGCATGTCGTCAAGGCTTTGGTGGGCAAGCAATCCGTAATCGGGCACGTTTAAGACGTTGAGGTAGACACCATCCTCAGTGACATAGGCGTTGTCTCGACCGATGAGCTCGCCGATCATGTCAACCATAGATTCGACGTAGTCAGTCGCATGCGGAACATCGGTCGGGCGTTGGACATTGAGTTTGCCCATCGCTTTAAACCACACGTCTTCGCACTTATGGGTGATTTCTTCCCACGGGCGGCCTTCTTTGTTGGCGCGGTCGATGATTTTGTCGTCAATATCGGTGATATTCGAAACCAGGCGCACTTCAAGACCCGACCACTCGAGATAACGGCGCAAAATGTCGTACACCAACGTGGCTCGCCCGTGACCAAGGTGAGGTGGACCATAAACAGTGGGTCCACACAAGTAGATACCGACTTTTCCGGGAGTGCGCAAAGCGAGTTCGCGGACCTCTGAAGTTGCGGTGTCGTACAGCCTGAACATGAGAAACGAGCCTACGCCCCCATGGCCACGACACCTATAACCTGCAACCCATGGCAGTGACCGATTCGGCATTTGATCCGACCCAGATTCCTGAAAAGCCCACCCTCGAAGGCATTGAGTCCGAGTGGGCCCAACGTTGGCAAAACGAAGGTGTCTACTCCTTCAACCGTTCAGCGTCACGTGATCAGGTGTACTCAATCGACACACCACCACCGACGGTCAGTGGCTCATTGCACATGGGTCACGTCTTTTCCTACACCCACACTGACACCATCGCCCGCTATCAACGCATGACCGGTAAGTCAGTGTTCTATCCCATGGGATGGGACGACAATGGTTTGCCGACCGAACGTCGCGTCCAAAACTTTTTTGGTGTGCGTTGCGATCCGAATGTCGCTTATCAACCTGGCTTCACTCCCCCTTTCCGCGGCGACCCGCCTAAAGACCATCAACCCATTTCTATTTCACGACCTAATTTCATTGAATTGTGCGAAGAGCTCACCCATGAAGACGAAAAAGTTTTCGAAGATCTCTTCCGTCGACTTGGACTTTCTGTTGACTGGGATTATCTCTACACAACCATCGAAGACCGCAGTCGTCGCGTGAGCCAACGTGCTTTCTTGCGCAACTTGGCTCGTGGCGAGGCGTACACACAAGAAGCACCAACGCTCTGGGACGTCGATTTCAAAACTGCGGTGGCACAAGCCGAACTCGAAGATCGTGAACGACCAGGCGCTTATCACAACGTGGCATTTGCCCGAAGTGACGGTCAGGGCGATGTCGTCATTGATACGACTCGTCCGGTTTTGTTGGCCGCTTGTGTCGCTCTTGTTGCCCATCCCGATGACGATCGTTACAAACCACTCTTTGGCAAGACTGTTCGCACTCCGCTATACGGAGTTGAAGTGCCAGTTCTCGCGCACCCTCTTGCACAAATCGACAAGGGCACTGGCATTGCCATGATTTGTACGTTCGGTGATCTCACTGACGTCATTTGGTGGCGTGAATTAAATCTTCCAACTCGAGCAATCATTGGCCGCGATGGTCGCATCATTACCACTCCACCAAACGGCCTTGATTCCGCAAGTGGTATCGCTGCATATGAACAAATCGCTGGGTTATTCATCAATCAAGCCCAGACCAAGGTTGTGGAAATGTTGCGCGAAACCGGAGCAATGCTCGGCGAACCGCGTGCCATCATGCATCCCGTTAAGTTCTTCGAAAAAGGCGATCGCCCCCTTGAAATCGTGACGAGTCGTCAGTGGTACATCCGCAACGGTGGACGCGACACCGAGCTTCGCGGTGAACTCTTGAACCGCGGCGAAAACTTGGTCTGGCATCCCGATCACATGCGGCATCGCTATTCAAATTGGGTTGAAGGACTCAATGGCGACTGGCTGATTAGTCGTCAGCGTTACTTCGGCGTACCTGTTCCAGTTTGGTATCCAGTGAATGCCGACGGTGACACGGTTCATGATTCACCGATCGTTCCCACTGAAGATATGTTGCCCATTGATCCGTCAACCGATGTGCCGAACGGGTACACCGCCGATCAGCGCAATCAACCCCATGGTTTCATTGGCGATCCCGATGTCATGGACACGTGGGCCACCTCGTCACTCTCACCACAGATCGCCGGTAAGTGGGAAGACGATGCCGATCTCTTCGGGCGAATCTTCCCCATGGATCTACGTCCCCAAGCTCACGACATCATTCGCACGTGGTTGTTCAGTACCGTCGTACGCGCAAACTTTGAACACGATTCGTTGCCGTGGAAGAACGCAGCATTGTCAGGTTGGATTCTCGACCCCGATCGCAAAAAGATGTCGAAGTCAAAGGGCAACGTTGTCACCCCCATTGACTTGTTTGAAAAATTTGGATCGGATGCCGTGCGTTATTGGGCTGCATCAGCTCGACCCGGAATCGACACTGCATTCAGCGAAGACCAGATGAAAGTTGGAAAGAAGTTGGCAACCAAGTTGCTCAACGCCACCAAGTTTGTTTTGACTTTCCCGCAACCCGATGTTGAAGCGAAGCCCACTCACCCCGTTGATCTCGCGATGTTGGCGCGCGTTGCTGAAACAGTTCGCGAAGCCACTGTCGCCTTCGATCAATACGACTACGCCCGCGCGCTCGAACGTACCGAAGCGATGTTCTGGTGGTTCTGCGACGACTACGTCGAACTCGTCAAGGGACGCGTGTACAACAGCCAGGGAGCCGACGCAGCAGGATCGGCTATCAGCGCCTTGCGACTTGCCTTGTCAGCCCTGCAACGCCTGCTAGCCCCCTTCATGCCCTTCACGACCGAGACCGTGTGGCGTTGGTGGCAGAGCGGTTCAGTCCACACCGCAACGTGGCCAAATACAGCCGAACTTGGACCGATTGGAGATAGCGCCATCCTCGACCCGATCGGCGAGATCTTGAGCCAGGTTCGCCGGGCCAAAACTGATGCCAAGACCTCGCAAAAGACTGCGGTCACCGAAGCCACGGTGTCGGCGAGCGAGTCTGTTCTAGCGGCCTTTGAGTTAGGACGGGGCGACCTCAGCGACGCCGGAAGCGTTCGTTCGTGGGTGACGGTCGCCGGTGCAGGTGAGACAACAGTCTCGGCTGTTCTTGCACCGCCCGAACCCGCCTCCTGAAAGACAACAGACGCTCAAGACAGGTAGTTTGTACCTTCTGTGACGGACTCTGTAGAACCTGGCGAACAGTCGCCAGGCACCGACCCTCAGATCGAGGATGACACCCTGACGGGGCTTCCTCGTTTAACCGTTGAACCGTTACATAAGCGTCGCCGAACCTGGCCGCAACGATTTGTGTTGACCTTCAATTCACTCTTGGTTGTTGCTTGTTTAGGAACCGCGGTCACCGTCTACTACGGCAATGAAAAAGCCAACGACCGTAAAGTTGTCACGATTCTTGGAGCCGAAGGCGGACCAACGCTGACATTGCCGACAACCACGGCCCCTCTTGATCCATCGACCGGCGAACCAGTGATCACCGATCCTCCCATCCCAGTCGATCTCACCGCAAAGAACTTCTTGATTACCGGTAGCGACAACGGAGCGTGTGTCGATCCAAATTCGCCATATGCCTCCGCCTTTGGAGATCGCAACGGTTTAGGCGAGCGCGCCGACACCATCATGATTCTGCGGCTTGACCCAAAGACCAATGCTGCCGCGGTCTTGTCGTTTCCTCGCGATCTCTGGGTACGCATTAATGGCAAGAAGACTCAGGGTCGTATCAATAGTGCTTTCAATCGTGATGATCCGAATCCACTGATCGTTACCATCTTTGACAACTTCGGCATCCTTATTGATCACTATGTCAACATTGATTTCTGTGCATTCAAAGAAATTGTTGATGCTGTTGGTGGAGTACGCGTTCCGTTCGCAACACCGGTGCGTGACAAGAACACCAACTTGCTGATCCAGGAAGCTGGCTGCCATACGTTTGCTGGCGAAGAAGGTTTGGCCTATGTGCGTTCGCGCCACTTCCGCTATTACGACACCAAAACTAAAAAGTGGGTTGAAGATCCCGCTGCTGATCGTGGTCGAATTTCGCGCCAACAAGACTTTTTGCGTCGGGCCATCCAAAAAGCGCTTGATAAATCAGCAGGGAATCCAACCATTGCCAAAGATCTGATTGATGCCGCACTCACGTACGTCATCCTCGACGCCAATCTCACCGCTGGCAAGCTGCTCGAATTAGCTAATGCGATGAAGAACCTTGATCCCTCAACAATGAAGACTTACCAGGTTGAAGGATCTGGAAAAATGGTGGGCGAACTTGCCGTTATTGAGCCGCGTCTCAAGACTGACAATATGAAAGCAGTCTTGGCAGTCTTTCAAGGACGAGCACGTTTGGTCGATGCACCAGAGCAAATTTTTGAAACACCAACAACCACAGTTGCTCCGACAACTACTGTTGCGACAGCAACAACCGTGGCTTCAACTCTTCCAACTGCTGTGGCCAGCACAGCCCCGGGCGAAACTGTTCCGCCAACGACGAAAGCCCCTAAGACAACCACCACTACAAGTACCACGACGACCACGACAACCTTGGTCCCGGTATACGTCGAGTCAAACAGTGTCGGTGTCTTGCCGACCAACGACCCCGCTTGTCGCTAGACAGACTTCACATTCAGACTGCGATTATTTCAACGAGGCCGAAGACGGCAGAAAAATCATGTGGGTTGCGCGTGTACAGCGGCATACGGTGCGACATTGCTGTCGCAGCAATCATGAGGTCAAGCGCCCTAGATCCACGTGCCTTTGTCCCTTCCTGATAGACGTTCGCATAAAGCCGACCAAATGATCGTGCGGCCTCAGCATCAAACGGCAAAGGGTCTAACGACGCTTCTACTCTCTGGAGTAAATCTTGGCGCCGAGCACGTTCTTCTGAATCGGATGTTGCATGTGGCCCCGCAGCCAACTCCGCCATCGTGACTGCACTCACCGCGAATTCGTTTGGCAATAAATCACGATGTATCCGAGAGAGATCAATGATGACAGACGTGTCTAGGACTCCAGTCCGAGGTTGATGATCAGTCACGAGGATTCAGCTCTTCGTCCAGCACTGAATCAAGATCAGAGCGAAATCTCGCAGAATCAATGACCGGAGCATTTTGCATCGTTGCAAGAAAATGATCCACCGAAACAAATCGTTGTCGACGAAGAGGCGTCAACTCTCCAACACTTTGGCCGTTACGGGTAATGATGAAACTTTCGCCTAAATCAAGCCTCCGCATGATTTCCGCTGAATCATTCCTGAGCTCTCTTTGAGAAATCACCTGAGCCATAAAATGATCGTAGCACTAAGTGCTACAGAAGCAACTCCAAGTTTTTAATCTCCGAGAACTGTCTGCAACGCGGACGGGATATCACTTGGTCCGTCAATACAGGCGATCCGTGCACCCACTTGGGACGCCAAAACTCGTGCTTCAGCATCATCGCCCAACGGCGCCAAAATGACGACTTCATCAAGCGCTCGTGCCGCAGCCTGCACATCACCTTCAACAGTCGCCCGGCAATCACTCAAGATCACCGTGATCCGTCGACCTGCGCGTGTACGTGACAACTGATCGCCGGCAGCCAAAAGCGCTCCAGCTAAATCGGTTGTGCCGAAACCTCGAAGAGATAACACGTCATTCACCACTTGTTCTCCAGATTTGGTTGAGGTTTGTCCCTTGGCTACGACGACATCTTTACCAAACGCAATCACGCTGTAATCCTCGGGACTGCGCCAAGCGACTGCGGCAGCGGCCATAGCTGAAGTAGCAAGTGGCTTGCCGCCCATTGATCCGCTGCGATCAACCAAAAGTGCAATTGCGGTTCCGGGCTTCACCCAACTACGAACCTTCAAACCTTCTGGGTCAATCGCCTGTCGCGATGCACGAGATTCGAGAATCGCGTCCATTGACGCGTCAAGATCAATATCGCCGGCATCAGGACGATACGGACGCGTTGCCATCTTGCCGATTCCTCGTGGCGACACTGGGCCGCGTTTCGAAACATCAAGAAACAAACGGCCGGCCAAACGCTTCGCGAGATCGCGCAATTTTTGATCAGTTGCACCCGTGAGATCGGCGAGCAATGCCAGCATTGCATCAGGATCTTCTTCAAGGCCTTCTTCAACAGCAGTCTCATCAAGTTCACCAACTTCGGGCGACACTTGTTCAAATTGTGGATTGCGTGACAACTCACGTCGCGACAAAGTTTTCTTCGATGCTTCGTTCACTGCATCGTCGGCAGCAGCACCCTCTTTGGCTAGTGGGTCGCCCCCGCCGGGGCGCTCGCTTTTCCCGATTCACCTTGCGGAACTGGGGCAAACACCTCATTCCACAATTCAGTAATGATGTCTTCGGCAGTGCGCACACTTCCTTCACGAACACGCACGCGCCCAGACAACGCAACAAGTGCTGCATCGAGTCCGACACCCGCATCAAGAACCGTTAACGAACGAACGCTTGCAAGTGACACGGTGACTGCAGCCATGTCAATGGCCCCACGTACCGATGAACCAACCCGTAGATCACTGTGAGTACGTGTACGACGCACCAACTCAACAACCTTGTCGAGCCAACCATCGGGAAGATTCTTCGTGCCCCGGCCAGCAATGCGCTGTTCAACTTCGGCATTTTGATAGCCCACTGAAACGCGGCAAACGCGGTCGTACACCGCACCGGAAATACGTGCAGTTCCGACGGCATCGAACGGATTCATTGCTGCAACTAAACGGAAACCCGCCGAGGCCGCGACACGGCCATAACGCGGCACATTAAGTTCGCCTTCGCTCATGACCGTGATCAAAACGTTCAATGTTTCTTCGGGAATGCGATTGATTTCTTCGACATACAACAACGAACCATCACGCATTGCAGTAACTAAAGGTCCATCAACAAACACGTCTGGTTCGTAACCATCTGTGAGTACTCGTGCCGGATCAAAATGTCCGACCAATCGTGCTGGCGTCAGTTCGGCATTGCCTTCAACGAAAACGAAACCGATACCCAAGCCTTCGGCTACAGCACGCAACAATGTGCTCTTGCCAGTCCCTGGAGGCCCTTCGAGCAAGACATGCCGATCAGCATCAAGTGCTGCAACTACTAGTTCAACTTCACGACGTCGCCCGATGACGGTGTCATCGAGCGACGCGATCAGATCACGACGAGAAGATTGAGTCATTGACTATTGACAATCAGGCGTTGACAATAACGCCACGAAGGTTCGTGCCGTCACGCATGGCTTCGTAACCTTCGTTGATGTCTTCGAGCTTGTAGGTCTTCGTGATGAGTTCATCAAGCTTCAATTGCCCAGCGCGGTACATATCAAGCAACGCCGGAATGTCAGCACGTGGATTCAACGAACCAAAGATGGTTCCCTTGATTTCTTTGTTCCACATCGCCAAGTTGAACAAGTTGATGTTGGCGGTTTCGCTTGTCATCGGTGAAATTGCGGTCACAACAACCGTGCTTCCCTTGCCAGCCAAGTTCATTGCTTCGCCCATCATTTCGCCGTGCAAAACTCCAGGCGTCATGATGACACGATCGGCCATTTGGCCATATGTCATTTCCATGACCGACATCATTGCGTCAGCCATTGATGGGAATGTGTGGGTTGCACCGAATTCCATCGCCTTTTCGCGCTTGAACTCAATGGGGTCAATGGCAATGATGCGCTTTGCACCAGCCATGCGCGCACCTTGAACTGCATTCATACCAATGCCGCCGATACCAACGACAACAACAGTGTCGCCAGGCTGTGTGCCGGCGCGATTTGCTGCTGAACCCCAACCAGTTGCCACACCACACGACACGAGTGCAACACACTCGAGCGGAATGTCTTTTTCAACCTTGATGATTGACTGCTCGCTCACACAAGCGAACTCAGAGAATGTGCCGACCTTGGACATCAATGTGACGGGCTGACCGTTAACGAAGTGACGGTGAGTGTCATCGGTGATCATGCCGCCAACAAATGTCTTGGCTCCGTTATCACACAAGTTCTGACGACCCGTACTGCAGTAACGGCAACGTCCACACGACGGGACGAATGAAGCCGACACGTGATCGCCAACTGCGACACTTGTGACTCCAGGACCGACTTCAACAACAACGCCCGCACCCTCGTGACCACCAATGATCGGGAAGAAACTTTCGATACCCATGAGGGGCCAGACCTCTTCGGGCGGAACCAAGTCGCCAGTCACCAAGTGTTCATCGCTGTGGCACAAGCCTGCGGCACGCCAGTGAACAATCACTTCACCGGTCTTTGGAGGGTGGATTTCGATTTCCTCGATCTTCCACGGTTGATTCAAACCCCACAATACGGCGGCCTTTGACTTACGGATTCCAGACATGGCGGTCTCCCCTTCGTGGCACGTCCTTCGCGCCTACAAGGAGAACGCTACTCGCCTAGAACCTCACGGCTCTAGGCGAGTCGCTGCAGATTTCATTCGTAAACGAGAACTCCGCGAATGTTCTCGCCGGCCCGCATTGCCTCGTAGCCATCGTTGACACCTTCGAGCGAATAGGTGCGAGTCACGAGACCATCGAGGTCAAGCTGACCCTCGCGATACAAACCAGCCAACTTCGGGATGTCGGCTCGAGGGTTGCCCGAACCAAACAACGAACCGACCACTTGCTTTTCCATCAAGGTGACATCGAGCAGGTTCATGGTGACACCCATTTCCATCGCCGGATGGATGTTGGTGACAACAACACGACCCCGCTTTGATGCCAAGGCCATGGCTTCGGCCATGAGGGCTCCCGATCCGACACCCATGGTCAAGATGACCTTGTTGGCCATGGTTCCCCAAGTGACTTCTTGGAGCAATGCGACGGCATCAGTCATTGAAGCGGCCGTATGGGTTGCCCCAAATTCCATGGCCTTTTCACGCTTGAACTCAACGGGATCGATCGCGATGATGCGCTTGGCACCAGCCAAGCGAGCGCCCTGAATGGCATTGGCACCAATTCCGCCGACACCCACAACAGCCACGGTGTCACCAGGCTTCACTTCGGCCGCATACACAGCCGAACCCCAGCCCGTCACCACGCCACAGCCCAAAAGGCAGACCTTGTCGAACGGCAGATCGTCGTCCACCTTGATGCAACTGGCTTCGTTCACCACGGTGTGGTGCGCAAAGGTTCCGAGCAGACACATCAGACCCAGTTCTTGACCGCGAGCATGGTGACGTGCGCCGCCATCAGTGATTTGGCGTCCTCCGCCCATGAGCGCACCAAGGTCGCACAGGTTCTGGTGGCCGGTCGAACAACTCGGGCAACGACCACATGACGGAATAAATCCAAAAACGACATGATCGCCAGGGGCCAACCAACTGACTCCTTCGCCAACTTTGCGCACGATTCCGGCACCTTCGTGGCCGCCGATAATCGGCAAGGCAAATGGCAGGTCGCCGGTCATCAAGTGCTCATCGCTGTGGCACATTCCGGATGCCTTCATTTCAACGAGTACTTCGCCAGCTTTGGGATCGTCGAGTTCGATCTCTTCGACGCTCCAGGGCGTATTGGTTTCCCACAAAATTGCGGCCTTGGACTTCATGTGCACCCCCGTGATTAGGTGGCCATCAGGTTGATGACCCGAATAGATATTCATATTAGATCAGGCGAACGGTAGTCGCTCCCAAGCCGGTGCGTTGTACGCTTCTAGGCATGGAAAGTCCGATCGCCACCGCAGATACTTCTGTCGTTGAAGAGTCCCCCGTCGCCCACGTAGTTGGCGACGTTCCTGCCATTGAAGCCGAACTGCTGATCGAGGAAATTTCCATCGATGGCATGTGCGGCGTCTACTGAGCCCCGCTTTTACGGCAACCGAGACCGTCATGACTGTCGCTCTCGAGTCAGTTCTCGAAATCCATCCGCAAGTCGCGGTACGCCCAGAAACTTTTGGAGCTCTTGCGTACCACTACGGAAATCGTCGGTTGATTTTCTTGAAGCATCCCGATGTTGTCACCGTGGTGCAGTCACTCAATTCTCATCCCGATGTGCAATCAACATTGAGTGCATGTGGAGTCGCCCCAGAGCGTTGGCCGTCTTTTGTTGCAGCATTGTCATCGCTCGAAACTTCGGAGGTTGTGCGTGAGCGCCAAATCGCTAGTTGAAGAAATGAAGCGCGGTCTTGACGCGCCAATCTGTCTGACCTGGGAACTCACCTATGCCTGCAACTTGCAGTGTGTGCATTGCCTTTCGTCGAGTGGTCAGCGCGATGAGCGTGAGCTATCAACTGAAGAAGCAAAAAAGATTCTTGACGATTTGCGTGATTTGCAAGTGTTCTACATCAATATCGGTGGCGGCGAACCCATGGTGCGCCGCGACTTTTTTGAACTGCTCGAATACTCAGTTGCTAACGGCATCGGTGTGAAGTTCAGTACCAATGGCGCGTTCATTGACGAAGAAAAAGCACAACGCCTAGCAGCGATGGATTACCTCGATATCCAGATCAGCCTTGATGGTGTTGATGCGGCAACGAACGACGCCGTTCGTGGCGAGGGTTCTTATGACATGGCAATTCGGGCCATGGAAAATCTGAAGGCTGCCAACTTCGGACAGTTTAAAATTTCGGTTGTCGTAACTCGCCATAATGTGTCGCAGCTTGATCAGTTCAAAGCATTGGCCGATCATTACGGCGCGCAGTTACGTATCACACGTCTGCGACCCGCTGGTCGTGGTGCTGATACTTGGCATGAACTACACCCGACCAACGCACAGCAACGCGAGATTTACAACTGGTTGTTGAACCATGGCGAAAATGTGTTGACCGGCGACTCGTTCTTTCACCTCAATGCGTTAGGTGAATCATTACCCGGACTCAACATGTGTGGAGCTGGACGTGTGGTCTGTCTCATCGACCCCATCGGTGATGTGTACGCCTGCCCATTCGTCATTCACGACGAATTCAAAGCTGGCAATGTGCGTGACGAAGGTGGCTTTGCCAAAGTGTGGAAACAAAGTGACTTGTTCTTGTCGTTGCGTGAACCACAATCTGCTGGTGCGTGTGCATCTTGTGGTGCCTTTGACGCATGTCAAGGTGGCTGCATGGCCGCCAAGTTCTTTACCGGACTTCCGCTAGACGGGCCCGACCCCGAATGTGTGGGTGGTGATGCCGATGAAGCGCTTTCAATTATTTCGCGCGGCTCAGAACCCAAGCCAAGCATGGATCATTCAAAGCCTGTCACTCTGACGCGCAAGAAGCTTTCTGTATCTGCTTCGCATTAAGAAGATGGTTGATGCCGATTGCGGCCAACACGATTAGCCCGATTTCAGCAGGTAATCGAAAACGAACATACGCATTTGCGACCATTGCAACGAGCACAATCGTAGGCAATAAAACCAACAAAATGATTTGATCAATTCGGTTCGCCAGTTTTCGTAGGCCAAAGGCTGCAGCAACGAGGATCAACCAAAATTGAAACACGCCGAGTAGTGAGACCCACTTAGGGCGACCTTCAAATGTGGCGGCATTGTTATTTGATCCGATGAAACCAACGCTTAAAACGCGCGCTATGCGGGCTGCTGCAACGATCGGATAACGAGTGATGTGGTCGTTCCAATAAGACAATCCATCGTGACGCATGAGCGTGGATGCACGTGAAGCATCGGCATCTTTGGGAATTGTTGTCTCATATGCACACCAGATGTCCCAACTACCGATGTCGTTGTAATACGTTGAGTTGCAATTTGCGCCAGCCAAAGTCAAACCATCGTTGGTCGAGATGTATACCGAGTCAGAAAAGCGTGTTTGATTCCAAATAATCCAAGGAGCGATAACAATGAGCGACGCAATCAAAACAACAGCCGCACACTTCAGACGCCGCTTGACATCATCAGCATGATGAACTCCGATCACGAAAAACACCAATAACGCAGTCACCAACAACAACTCTGGTCGAGTCAGTGCAAGTAGACCTGAAGTTGCGCCTAGTCCGACCAAATACTTTCTTTGGTGTTGCCGGCGATACATCAGAGCCAAGAGCATTGTGATTGCAAGCAGAAAGAATGTTGGGGTCTCAGCCATGATGAGTCCGTCGTTCACCCAGACATTTGCATACACCGCGGTGATAGCGGCAGCTATGAGCCCTACCTTGTCACCCCCGAGCAGCCTTGCGATCATTGCCATAATCACAATCGAGGCCACTCCAATGATGACCATCATCAGTCGTTGAGCGGTGAGAAACGAACCTGAAGATTCAGTCAGCCAGGTGATGGGGGTCAAGAGAAGCGACGTGAGTGGTGGGTGGTCGGCCGCCGGCATACCTCGTGCAAATGGTTGCTCGAACCATCCTCCTCGAGCATTGGTGAGTGCCTGAGCCGAGTAATACAACTGATCGCCCACCGGCTCATCAAAGCGTGTGATACCCAGCACGAAGGCCAGTCGGACGAATAAGCCAAATCCGGCGATCACCGACAATCGCGCCCACCACGATTGCCACATACTTTTCATCACTACGACGCTACCCATTCATGGCTGTTAGCAAATTCATGTATGAATAGTTTCCGATTTTGCCCAAAATCGGCGAGACTGTCACCAATGTCCTTAGTGCAGTCCCTTTCGCTCGGTTCTCGAACCGCACCCAATCGGGTCATGTTCGGACCTCATGTCACCAACTTGGGTACCGACGAACGTTCTTTCTCGCCTGATCATGTCGCCTATTACGAACGTCGCGCCTTAGGTGGATGCGGGGTCATCGTTGTCGAAGGCGCAAGTGTTCACGAGAGTGACTGGCCATATGAACGCGCTCCACTCGCAAGCCGTTGCGCCGCAGAGTGGTCTTCAATCGCTGAAGCCTGCCACCGACATGGTTCGCTCGTCATCGCATCCCTCGATCACGCGGGCGGACAAGGCTCGTCGGCGTATTCGCAACAACCGCTCTGGGCACCGTCACGCGTGCCCGAAGTGAACTCACGCGAAGTTCCTAAATGGATGGAACACCATGACATCGTTGCCGTGATCGAAGGGTTTGGTGAAGCCACTCGACTCGCGCTTCATGCCGGC
>Ga0214919_10007089_pt1 | contig 15225 bp, 14 predicted proteins | sample LL1503_MetaG_FD_177994 | JGI IMG/M metagenome (GOLD analysis project Ga0214919, IMG submission 177994) | Freshwater microbial communities from Lake Lanier, Atlanta, Georgia, United States - LL-1503 | ecosystem: Environmental > Aquatic > Freshwater > Lake | place: USA: Georgia | collected... | reverse complement strand
TTATTCAACGTCGCGCTACTCGCCACCTCGAACAGGGTCGCATTTTAATTTTCGTCGCCGGCACCGGAAATCCTTACTGCACGACCGATTACGCAGCCGCACTTCGAGCCAATGAAATCGGTGCTGATGCGATTCTTAAAGCCACCAAGGTTGATGGCATTTACGATAAGGATCCACACAAACATAAAGATGCAAAACGTTTTACTCACATCACCTACCAAGACGCACTCACCCAACGCTTAGGCGTGATGGATGCCGAAGCGTTCTCACTCTGTGAAGCCAACAAACTTCCAATCATTGTCTTTTCAATGTCGGATCGTGGCGCTGTTAAAAAGGTAATCATGGGCGAGGCAGTCGGAACACTCGTAGGATAAATTTATGGATATTAAAAAAATTATTAGCGACGGCACACTCGGAATGAAAAAAGCAGTCGAGTGGACAGTGAATGAATTTAATTCATTACACACTGGCAAAGCTTCACCGCAAATGGTCGAAAACATTCAGGTTCACATCGAATCTTATGGCATGACCCAACGCCTCAAAGACATGGCAGCCATCACCACCCCCGATGCCCGCTCCATCGTCGTTCAGCCCTTTGATAAAGCGGTGATGGATGATATCCGTAAAGCGATTCAGTCCGCCAACATTGGCATCAATCCCGTCCCTCAAGGTAACTTTTTAAGATGCCCCGTCCCCGAACTTTCGGGTGAACGTCGCCAAGAAATGGTGAAAGTCTCTCACCGTATGGCGGAAGAAGGTAAAGTGCGTCTTCGCAATGCTCGTCGCGACGCTCTCGAAATCGCTAAAAAAGGAAATAAAGATAAAGTTGTCACGGACGATGATTTAAAGCGCATCGAAAAAGAAATTCAGACCCTGACCGATACTTGGTCCAAAGAAATCGACAAGGCACTGAAAACTAAAGAATCCGAACTCACTGGAAATTAATCCAGGAGACATCGACTTACTCGATTCACTAACAAAGTGTAATCAGTTTTTAATTTATGAATATTCACGAATACCAAGCTAAGGAACTTTTTGAGAAGTTTGGCGTCGCTACTCCCAAAGGTGTGGCCGTCAGCTCCGCTCAAGATTTCGAAGCAGCACTTAGCAAAATCAATACCTCTGCCGGTATCATGGTTAAATCCCAAATCCATGCCGGTGGACGCGGTAAAGGCACTTTCACCAATGGATTCAAGGGCGGCGTAAAATTCTCCCCCACCAAAGAGAAAGCCATCGAGAATGCCAAAGCGATGCTTGGTAATACTTTAGTCACCGCTCAAACCGGTCCTGAAGGTCGTAAAGTTCAAACCCTCTATTTCACTGAAGCAGCTAACCTCGGCAAACGTCCTGATGGACGTGATGATGAATATTATTTAGCTATTCTCCTCGATCGCGCGACCTCACGTCCCGTCATCGTTGCCTCCACCGAAGGCGGAATGGAAATCGAACACGTTGCCCACCATACGCCTGAGAAAATTTTCAAAGTTCAAATTGATCCTGCGGTCGGCATCCAAGCTTACCAAGCTCGCCAAATCGCTTTCGCCCTCGGTTTCAGCGGTGAATTGTTCAAACAGTGCGTAGCGTTGGTTACTAAACTTTATCAATTCTACTGGGATAAAGATTGTGCGATGGTCGAAGTGAATCCCCTCCTCGTCACCCAAGCAGGAAAACTCTTAGCTCTCGATGCGAAAGTTTCATTTGATGATAACGCTCTCTTTAGACACCCCGACGTGGTCGCATTGCGCGATTTAAACGAAGAAGATCCTAAAGAAATCGAGGCCTCAAAATTTGGTTTATCCTACATCGCCCTCGATGGAAATATCGCCTGCTTGGTCAACGGCGCTGGCTTAGCGATGTCTACCATGGACATTATTCAACACTTTGGTGGCAGTCCCGCCAACTTCCTCGATGTCGGTGGCGGTGCGAGCAAAGAACAAGTCACTGCTGCATTTAAAATCATCTTAGGTGATGCCAACGTTAAGGGCATTATGGTTAATATTTTCGGTGGTATTATGGATTGTAATGTGATCGCTACGGGAATTGTTGAAGCCGTAAAAGAAACCGGACTCAAACTCCCTCTCGTGGTTCGCCTCGAAGGCAACAACGTCGAAGCTGGCAAAGCCACCCTCGCGAATACCGGACTAACAATTGTATCAGGTGATACGATGGCCGACGCTGCCCAAAAAATCGTGAAACTCGTTAACCAAAAATAATTACTCTTTAAAATGTCTATTCTCGTTCACGAAAAAACACGCGTCTTAGTTCAAGGCATCACTGGAGATTTCGGTGGTCGCCATGCAAGACTTTCCATCGACTACGGTTCGCAAATCGTCGCCGGTGTCACCCCTGGTAAAGGCGGACAGGTCTTCGAACACAACGGCGTGAAGGTTCCTATTTTTAATACCGTTGCCGATGCCGCTAAACAAACAGGCGCCACCGTCTCAGCGATTTTCGTACCTCCTCCTTTTGCTGCCGACGCTATCCTTGAGTGCTTTGATGCGGATCTCGACCTCGCTGTCGCCATCACCGAAGGTATTCCCGTACGTGATATGGTTCGTGCTAAACGCGCCATGCAGGGCCGTCGTACTCGCTTAATCGGACCTAATTGCCCAGGCGTAGTAACTCCTGGCCGTGGTGATAAATCCCACGGTGGCTGCCGCATCGGCATCGCCCCTGGCTACATTCACAAGCGCGGAAAAGTCGGTGTTGTTTCCCGCTCAGGAACCCTCACCTACGAAGCCGTTTGGCAACTGACTTGCAAGGGGCACGGACAATCCACCTGCGTCGGTATTGGTGGCGATCCCGTCAATGGCACCTCACACCTCGATGTGATTAAACTCTTTAATGAAGACCCTGAAACCGAAGCGATTATCATGATCGGTGAAATCGGTGGCAGTGCAGAAGTCGAAGCCGCTCGCTGGATCAAAGCGAACTGCAAAAAGCCGGTTGCTGGATTTATCGCGGGTGCTACTGCTCCTGCGGGTCGACGCATGGGTCACGCGGGTGCTGTGATTGGTGGAGCTGAAGACACCGCGGAAGCAAAAATTAAGATATTCCAAGAATGTGGTATCTCAGTTGCGGCAACTCCGTCAGACATGGCTGATGCCTTATTACGCGTCTGGCGCGGATAATTCAGATAAACCTAATCAAACAAAAAGCCCGTTTTCACGGGCTTTTTTGTTAGTTCGAACTTTAGAGTCGAATCCCAAATTTCTCGAGCAAGCGCGCCAAATCATCATCACCTTCATAACTAATAATGATAGTTCCTTTTTTGCCCTTACGAGTGACTTGTACTTTAGCGGATAAATGTGAAGCGATTTTCTTTTGAACGTCTTCCACGACGGTTTTTTCTTTGTCGCGATGAACTTTCTTTTTGTCAGTAAGAAAAGTTTTAACGAGCGATTCAGTAGCACGTACGGATAAACCGTCTTCGACTACTTTACGAGTGGCCTGGATACGATGGGCAAGATTTTCAATCGCGAGTAAAACCTTGGCATGACCCGCTGAGATTTGCCCTTTCGATAAGTAACCTTGGATTTCACGATCCAGTGAAAGTAAGCGCACTGAGTTCGCAATTGTTGCGCGAGGTTTTCCGAGTCGATCCGCTACTGACTCTTGGGTCAGGGAGAAATCGCGCATCAAGGAGGCGATGCCGAGAGCTTCATCAATCGGATTTAAATCTGCGCGTTGTAAATTTTCGACTAAAGCGAGAACAGCACTCGACGCATCACTCGCTTCGAGGAGTCGGGCGGTAATCGTTTTTTGACCTAATAACTTGAAGGCACGGAAACGGCGCTCACCAGCAATCAGTTCAAAGCCGTCTTTAGTTTTACGGACTACGACTGGCTGTAAAAGGCCTTCCGACCTAATAGATTCAGCCAATTCCTTCACGCTGGCTTCATCGAATTCACGACGAGGCTGACGGGGGTTAGGAACAATCTGAGTCAGTAGGATTTCGGATAAAGTGAGTCCAGGTGCTGAAGGTGCAGGAGTAGGAGCGGCGACGGGGGCGGCTTCAGGGTTGGGCTTATTGATACCAGCACCGATGAGAGAACCGAGTCCGCGACCGAGCGATTTTTTAGGAGGAGTTGCCATGTAAAATTATTGTGCAGGAGTTTCTGCTTGGGGAACGAAAATTTCGACGTCAGCTTTAAGTGCAGCGGCGTTAGGCAATTTATTCGCCTGTAAAATCCATTCCGTTTTGGAATTAAATTTCTTTGCGATACGCGTGACAGAATCACCACGCACCACTTTATAAGTCACACCTGTTTGTGGCATTTCAACCGTAGCAGGTTCTTCGACAGCAGCAGGAGTTTCCGCAGCCGTTGCGGGAGCCGGCGATTTAGTCTTGGTTGGAGCTGAATTATTTTTTGCTAAAGTCGCATTCACTTGGCGGGTGAGTTCGGCCAAAGCTGCATTCACTTCCTTCGTTTGACTTTTCAAACGACGATCCACTTCGTCTAAAACTTCTTTACGCTGTTTAGCATTCGCTTCGCTGGGTGAGCTCGCCGGAGCGGCCGAAGCGCGTTGGCGCGAGATTGATTCGCGTAGGTCCTGATTTTCTAATTTAAGTTTTTCTACTTCGGTTTTTAAGTCCGCAATATCCTGTTGCATACCCGCTGCCAGGTTAGATTGGGCCCAAAGGGGGGTGAGACTCATCAGAAGGAAGGCTAGTCCGAGACGCATGGACGTAGTAAAATCAATCTTAGCACCTCTGGCAAGGGACTTAACAGGTGGTTAGGGCCTATGACTAGGTTTCCTTTCTCGCCCCTCGGGGTGGAATTTATCTAACTTATGAAAAGATGGCCAAAATCCTTGTAGCCCTTTCCGGTGGCGTTGACAGCGCCGTCGCAGCCTTGCTCCTCAAACAGCAAGGCCATGAGGTGCATGGTGCCTATTTCAGAACGTGGATGAATGAAGAAGGCCTGCCCTTCCCTGGTGAATGTCCTTGGGAGGACGACGTCCGCAACGCCCAAGCGGTAGCCGAACATCTTAAGATCCCTTTCAAGATTATCGACCTCGTTAAAGACTATCGCGAAAAGGTCGTTGAATACTTAGTCGACGGATACCGTCGCGGGCTCACACCAAATCCAGATATTATCTGTAATCGCGAAATGAAATTTGGAGTCTTTCTCCAACGCGCTTTGCAAGAGGGCTATGATGCGATTGCGACCGGACATTATGTGCGTCGACGCGCCAATGCGGATGGCACGTTTGATTTAATGGAGGGCATCGACCCACAAAAGGACCAGTCGTATTTCCTAGCGTTACTTCGACAAAGCCAAATTGCCCAAGTGCTCTTCCCGATTGGAGATTTTACAAAATCCGAAATTCGGAAATTAGCCGAGGAAGCTAAACTGCCGAACGCTACCCGCAAAGACAGCCAAGGTATTTGTTTCTTAGGACAGGTACCTGTTCAGGATTTTCTAGAGAAACACATTCCCGATCAACCAGGACCGATTGTCAGGGCTGATGGCAAAACCATCGGACAACATCGAGGTCTACATCGCTACACCATAGGTCAGCGCAAAGGAATCGGACTACCCTCGAATACCGACAACGAATACTTCGTGGTTACGAAAAAAGATTTTAATACGAATACGCTGCATGTGGCCTTTGATAAACCGGGTACGCCTGATTTATATACCAACGAAGCGAAGGCTCATAACTTCAGCTGGATTAATCAGCCCGTCACCACTGCACAAGATATCGAAGTTCGCGTGCGTTATCGCGATGCGTCCACATGGGCTAAATACATACCCGAGGCGGATGGCAGCGTGACACTCAAATTCAAAGATATTCAAAGAGGATTAGCCCCTGGACAGATGGTAGCCATTTACCGCGACCATGTTTTATTAGGCGGTGGAATTTTTCGCTAAGTGAGTGGATGACTTGACCTTCCGCCCCATTCGTTGAAGCGTTAGGCATGGCTCAAGGTAATGTAGTTAATCAAATGTTTTCAGGCATTGCCTCGCGGTATGACTTAGCCAATCGAGTCTTAAGTTTTGGACTCTGTGTGCTTTGGCGCAATCGACTCATCGCTAGCGTAGCCAAACTAAATCCCAAAGAAATCGTCGACCTCGCAACGGGCAGCGGCGACGTCGCCATCGCCATGAGTGAATCTCTGCCTTCTACAACTAAGATTACCGGATATGATTTTTGTGAGCCGATGCTCGATATTGCCCGTAATCGTGCGGCCCATGAAAAAAAATCCGTAGAATTTCTAACGGGTGATTGCATGAAGTTACCCATTGCTGATGCCAGCTGTGAAGTCGTGACGATTGCTTATGGGGTTCGAAATTTCGAACATCGCAAAAAGGGATTACAAGAACTTGCTCGTATTACTCAAAAAAGTGGATCGGTTTTTATTTTAGAATTTTCGCAGCCCTCTAAACTCTTTTGGCCGTTTCATTTTATCCACGTACGAATTATTTCACCGATTTTAGCAGGTATTCTGACCGGTGATTTTGGCGCTTATCGTTACCTCGGATCAAGCATTGCTGATTTTCCCAATGCCGACGGCTTAAGCGTAGAACTTAAAAAGGCGGGTTTTAGTGAAGTGACTTATGAACTGTTTTTATGCGGTACGGTTGCACTTCATAGGGCTAAAAAGTGATTTTTTAAAAATTCCTTGCCTTAGACCCTGTAGTCAGTTCTTTTAACCCTTCACTGGGCTCGTGGTGAAATGGATATCATTTCTGACTACGGATCAGACGTTTGGGGTTCGAATCCCTACGGGCCCACCACTTTCAGCGACACCCTCGAGAATAACCCTCAGGGTCCTTCTTTACCCTAGCTTAGTCGAGTAACTTAGAGGCTGGATCAGGCAGCTTATTTCCAGTCGGATAAATATAAGTCCTGTCTTCGAAATTCCTTAATTCTAGGACGCCATCGTGTATCGCCTGAACGTATTCAGGATTTAGCGGGATTTTGCCGCCACCGCCCGGGCCATCGACGACTAATTGGGGAATACTGTAGCCCGTGGTATGTCCGCGTAATCCACGAATGATTTCGATTCCCTTTTGAATCGGCGCACGGAAATGGGTGGATCCTTCAATCAAATCACAGGCATATAAATAATAAGGACGAACTCGAATCATTAAGAGTCGGTGAACTAATGATTTCATCACTTCAACGCTGTCGTTGATGCCATCCAATAAAACTGACTGATTTCCTAGTGGCACGCCAGCTAAGGATAGGCGTTCGCAGGCCACAGCGAGTTCTTGAGTTACTTCTTTCGGATGATTCGTGTGAATGCTCATCCAGATAGGTCCGTGTTTGCGGAAAATTTCTGCTAACTCCGGCGTAATTCTCTGTGGAAGAAAAACGGGGATCCGTGAACCCATTCTGATAAATTCCACATGGGGAATCGCACGTAAGCGACCCAGCAAGGAATCGATTTTTGCGTCAGAGAGTAATAACGGATCACCGCCTGAAATCAGCACATCGCGAATCTCGGGGTGACTCTCAATATACTTCAAACCTTGTTCGAGTTCGGGATGGAAATCGTAGGACTGCGCGTTCGAGACCAGTCGACTCCGGGTGCAGTAGCGACAGTACGAAGCACAACGATCGGTAACTAAAAATAAAACACGGTCGGGATAGCGGTGGACAATTCCTGGAACGGGCATTGTACCCTCTTCACCCACTGGGTCGGACGATTCACCCGGAGCGATGTAGGATTCTTTGATATTGGGTATGACCTGTTTACGAATCGGACATTCAGAATCCTTCGTATCAATCAGATTAAAATAATACGGAGTAATGGCTAACGAAAGTTTATGTGCTGCAAAAAGACAGCCCTCTTTTTCATCAGGGGTCAAAGTCATCAACTTCTCCAGCTGAGCCAAAGTCGTGATTCGATTTCGCAACTGCCATGTCCAATCATTCCAATCTTTTGCTGGCACATTTGCCCACAGCCCTTGCCCTGAATACCAGTTTTTACGTTGATCGAGAGGAAACATGTAAATTGAAGTATTGAAACTAACCCAAATAAGTTTTCAGGCAAACCGTGAATGGTTTATTTGAAGTGGTGAACGATTTTAAGTACGTGCGGTGGAAGTGACGTGAGATGAGTGAAATCCATGCTCCGGCCCCAGCAAAATCCCAAATAAATCAAAACCTTCATAAAATAGGGTTAGATTGAGCGATTTTAGGGTTATGGGCTCCCTATTCCGTTTGCCCTACTGGCCCCAACTGTCCTATTTACTTGGCATGTCTGTTACGAAGCCACGCTTCACTTTAGAGTTCGAAAAGCCCATCCGCGAGTTGGAGGACAAAATTGTTGCCCTCCGTGCCTCATCGGAATCTGCGGGTATCAACGTCACCAAGGAAGTGAATTCCTTGGAGGCTAAGCTCGAACAAACCCGTCGCGATATTTACGGCAACCTCAACCCTTGGCAGCGCGTTCAGTTAGCACGTCACCCTCGTCGCCCCTACTCGCTCGACTACATCAATATGTTGTTCGACGACTTCCAAGAGCTCCACGGTGATCGTCTTTACATGGATGACGAATCCACTGTAGGCGGTACGGCCTTTTTCGAAGGTCAGCCAGTGATGATTATCGGACAGCAAAAAGGTCGCGACACCAAAGAAAATTTACGGCGCAACTTCGGTTGCCCCAATCCTGAAGGTTATCGCAAAGCTCTGCGTCTCATGAAAATGGCGCATACTTTCAAATTACCGATTATCACTTTAGTCGACACTCCAGGTGCCTTCCCAGGAATCGGATCGGAAGAACGTCACGTCGCCGAAGCGATTGCGGTGAATCTTCGCGAGATGAGCCAATTCCAAGTTCCCATCGTCACTTTCGTTATTGGTGAAGGCGGTTCTGGCGGTGCCCTCGGTATCGCAGTATCCAACCGCGTCTTTATTTTAGAAAACGCCTACTACTCAGTGATTTCACCTGAAGGTTGTGCCGCGATTCTCTTTAAAGACCGCTCGCACGCACCTAAGGCCGCGGAGGCATTGCGTTTAGACGCACCTAATCTCGTTAAGCTTGGAGTTGTCGATGGTATCATCAAAGAACCTCTCGGTGGTGCCCAAGAAGATCCCGCTGCAACCAGTTCCAATATTCGTAAGACGTTGCGCGAGACTCTTAAACAGCTCGGAAAACTCTCAGGCGAAAAATTAGTAGCCGAACGTTACGCGAAGTTCCGCAAAATGGGCGTCTACTCCGAATAATATATTTAAAATATTATCTCATAAAAAAGGCGTCTGATTAAGACGCCTTTTTTGTTTTAGCCACCGCCGTTACCCAGCAGTCGGATATAGCGAGTGTAATTGCGTCCGTACTGATTAACAATACGACGGTAATTGGCGTTGGTATTTAACACGACACCCTGTGAGCTCTGCGCTTTACCATCCAGTTTTTGCAAAGCACGTAATTCCTTTGAGCCTTCAGGAGTTAAAATCGTCAACGAAACCTCAATCGCTTTAAGTGTATAAGGCAAATAAGGTAAAGCCGTTGCTGTGGGTGTCGTTTTGGAATCTAAAGCATCGGGATAAATCCGATCCGAATAAACTCTGAGACGGCCCACAAAGGAATCATAAGGATGAGGCGTCTTCGCACCGCCGACGCCTTTGTTGTCAGTCCAACGTAAGGGTGCCGCATTAGAATCAGCTCCAGCAATAATACTTGAACTGTATGATGCTGGATAGCCGTTAGCAGAAAACTTGAAGGCCGTATCAGTTGTTTCAGCAAGAACGGGTCGAAGCAACTGGGCTGGACGTTTGAGCGGATCAACACGTGCACCTGTGACTGTTGAGCTGTCGGGTAAAGACGACGTGCACCAGAAAGTGAAATTCATCGCTACGACGTTTGATGCGATAAAGTTAGATTGATCCAAAGTCCAACAGGGCGTCGTAGTGCTTTGATTAAAATCAATGAGCGCGCGGGTGTCCGGAACATAGGTAGGACTATAGGAACTAAAGTTAGCAAATGAACGCTTCGTACCTGATGTACCATTCCAGTAATCCCATGGCGAAATCGGAGCGGCCGCGGTTGAAGTCATAATGAGCGGAATAGCTTCTTTAAAAGTATTCTCCGGATCAATGATGGTGCGGTAGACCCCGTAGACCTGTTGGATAGGATCACCAGGAGCATCGAAAGGTGAAGATTGGCCGATACGGTAGGCAATCGCACAAACGTCGCCCTTCAAAGCAACACGAGGTGATGTGGTTGAAGGTGCCCAGCGTGGACGGTCAGGCGGAGACGCAAAGAACATGATGATGGGCTGATCGACCGATTGGATGTCGCCAATATTAGCCTTGGTGATTGCCCCAGAGGGAGCCTTAGCTGAACCAGGTAAAATCACTTCCATCCAGCAACGACCGTCGGGACGAATCATCGCACTTTGAAAATCCCCCTCCATTGCATCGAGCACACCGCGTGCTTCAGATTGAGTAGTTAAATCAGCCACTGCACGATCATAAGCCTTGAAAGTATCGGAGGCGATGGTGACCACCGCCAAAACAATCACGATCATGATAGCCGTCGAAACCATGACCTCGATTAGGGTAAAACCGCGACGGGAAACTGGAGAGGTTGCAGACTTCATCGACTAATAATAATATTTTGAATGAGTACGGGAGTTTCTTCTCGCTCGGTAAAACCAGTCTTATTCGAATTCGTTCTTTCCGAGTAATCGTGAGGGAAAAATTCTGCAACCACCGGTAAATAAGCTAAAGCGTAGAGATTAGAATCGGGCAATGTTCCTGTGCCAGTCCAAGCGGTGTTCGATGGCTCAAGAGAGGTAGCGTCAATAGCACAGCGTTGTCCGATCAGTAATTTGGAAATCGAAAGTCTGACGCGCATTGGAGTGCCGACGACATTTCGTGTGCTGGTAAAAGTAGGCGGGAAGGAATCTTTATCACAAATAGCCACTTCCATCACGGAGGGATTGGAGGTCACATTATAGGTTACTACATCACCCGCGACTGAGGTTTCGGTGGCCGTAGGTAAAACTTTACGCTCATAAACATAAAGCCAAACACCATTAGCAGAAGTATCGGCGGCTTTGAGGAGGCGATAGGAAATATCGAAATTAGTTGCTGGGGAAGTCGTGGGATTCGGATCCACTAAACCCTTATAAGTCGCGGATTGATGAACATACACTGTGTTAGCTGAACTTGTCGCAGCGGTAGAATCGAGGTAAACAATCGAGCGAGGATTATCGAGCGCTCCAATGAGACGAGTGACACCTGCGAGCGCACGATTGGTCTGCATAATATCGTCAACCTGTTGAAAGGTAGAACCAAGAATACCAACCAGGGATAAAATTGCCATGCCGACGATACCAATCGCGAGCGTCACTTCAACGAGTGAGAATCCGCGACGGGTCGAGCTAGATGTTGAAAAGGATTTCATTATTTAAGTTCTTTTGAATTGGTCGGAGTAATATCGTCGGAGTCGTTAGAAATAACTACGTCTCCATTCGGACGAACGGCAACGACGGCGAATTGATTAATATTTTGGATATCAAGCGAGGCAGTTTTAGTATCACCACGCAGTGTCGCATTGGCAAAAATGAGCACCACTTTTCCGAGGTGATTAGAGGCACCGCTGCTTTGCAATTCGATGTAGTACCAGCTCTTGCCGCCCGCATTAAGCGCCTGAGGCTGATTGACGGGAGTAAAGAGCATCTTCGGCGGACTCGTGGTGGTGTCTAAAACGCCCGTCGAAGCTGTATCGGCAATCGGTCCAATCACACTGTACTGGTTATCAGTTAGTTTCTTTATCACGCCATCTGCATCAACCGGATCATTAATAGTGGTGGTCGAACCCTTCGGTGGAATAAAATAAACCCCGTTAGGAAGATTGGTCGGCTGTTCGGGTGCGTACCAAACATAAGCACTGTTGGCGGTATCCGTGATAGACGTTGGATCGACACCCGCAGAAACTTTTGAGGAATCAACACAACCCACGGCGACCACGAATTGGTGCAGGTGATTTACAGGATCCGTTGGATCATTTAAAATGAGCAAACGATAGCGACCGTTGTAGGTGATGCCTGAGCTGTAAGCACCGCGATTCATCAAAGCCATCGCACGCACTGAACGAATGGTCGACGCGATGATGCGCTGGCCACCTTTCAAACCGCCACCATCACCGGTTGAAATACCTAAGAACAAAGCAGAAATCAGCAAGATGATGGTGATAACCACCAAAAGCTCAATGAGGGTGAAACCACGTCGAGCACCAGCCATGAACCGAGAGTTACTCACTGGATAGCGATAATATCAGCAGCTTCGTCAGCAGTGAGCGGTGTGATAGTCACCCCGTCATAACTTTTAGCATCACTGGCTGCGGTAAAAATGATCACACGAGCCGGGATACCACCTTTAGCAGAATCAATTCCCAGACCTGTACCACTCTTGGCTGAGTTAATGTCATCCGGAATAGTTACGCCAGTAATCGCTTTGATGCTACCTGAAGAGTCGGTATCAAAAATAACGCGGATGTTGTAGTTACCAAATTTGTCGACCAAGAGCGTGGTCGTATCGATACTTGTGCTATAAAAAGCGTAGTCTTCCTTTGAAAAAGCACAGAATTCTTCGGCATTACGATTGAAAGTAGTGCGATCCGTAGAAGTTAACGTCGAGCCACTCGGTAACTTAGCTGCGAGGGATTTAACAAATTTAAGCGCCGTAGCGGTGTCATCCAATTTGTGAAGTGAGTCAACCGAGGTATCGTACTTCGTGCCGATGTTTGGGTAAGAACCATAAACCGATTTATAACGATTAACTGCGGTGCACCACTGAGAGAAAGTAGACTGCGAGGTCGCAATTTTTGATTTTCTCCGAACAGCATTAATCGCCGGGAAAAGCATCCCAGCCATAATGCCGATAATAGCGATTACGGTCAGTAATTCGATTAGGGTAAAACCTCGACGAGATTCAGATTTCATAAAATAGGGGTACTTAAAATTAGAGGAAATTCAACGGTACCAAGCCAGCGAAAATTAACCAGCCAAAAATGGGTCAAATCTTTGATTTTAAGACCTAATTTCTCAGAAAAATCTCTGGAAGAGCAAAAAGCTACACGCCGCAATCACGGTCGGAAACAAAGCCCAAAGTGCGAGTCGCAATGGCGAAACTCCACCTTCAAAGAACTTGGACAGCAATGTCTGCCCGGCAAGGTTAGGTGCATTGGCCAGAACAGTCATTCCCCCGCCCGCTAAAGCACCTGCAATGACGGCCTGACGCAATTCTGCAGCCGCCGAGGTGTTCTCGGATAGCATGGGAACTTGAGCCGCTAAATAAGCAATCGTCGCGTTGTCATTGAAAGCCGATAAAATGATCGTAGAGATCATCAAAGTCACTTCATCGAGTCTTACGAGTATCGGCGCAATCCACCAAGACTGCAACCCACCCAACACAACCAACCCGGCTAGGAAAAATCCGACCAGGACCGGACTCCGCCAAGCAATCGACTGCTGATGTCCTCTCGTAAATTTTAAGAAGATTAAAAAACTCAAAAATAAAACTAAAATACTAGCGAGTTGATGTTTGGTCAGAAATACCACAAAGGCAGCGATGAAAACTAAATGGATTAGAATTAACCAACCGGGACTTTGCAGAGACGAAACAGTCTCAGATATATTTTTGAAGCCGATAAGTTCTTTGCGAAACAATAAAAAGTAGGCCGTGTTGCAGATGAGGATGGTAAAAATAGAAGCCAAACCGAATTGATTAAATACATCAACCAAGCCCCAGCCCCAATGCCCAGCGACCATCACAATCGGTGGAGCAGCAAAATGCGTTAAAGACCCGCCGACCGATGTATTTACAAACAATAAAGCTAGTGTCGCATAACTGAGCGATACGCTGGGCTTATAGACAAAAAATTGAGCTGACAGCATAAGAGCCGCAATGGTCATCGCGGCCGGTTCGGTGATTAATGACCCTAAAAGTGGCCCGATAGTTAAGATAACAAACCAACCCGCAGCGGGCGATCCGCCAAAAATTTTTACTAATCGATTAAGCAGAAAGGAGGTGAAATCTAAGACTGGTTTGGTTGAAGCGACAACCATCACTACCATCACGAAAATAGGTTCGATGAATTTGGAAGTTGGAGCCGAATCAGCGCCATGCAAATCTCCACCGCGTAAATAGTGAATCATAACCTCCCACCCTTTTCCAGGATGCAGAATAAGGGATAGTAATAAAATAATAGCCCAAAATCCGAAGACCACTTCCACTTCACCTAATAAGTGTAAAGCATGACTGATAAATTTCTTACTAGGTGATCCAGAAAAACTCTGGGCATTATTTTCATCCCATTGCTTAGCGTAAGCAGAAATTTTAGAAACTAAGAAGGCATGAATCACTGCGACTAAGAAAATACCACCAGCGACTAGATTAAAATAATCAGCTTGTGCGGATTGAGTCCACTCCTGCAAAAGCGTTAGATTCATGTCTTTCAAAAAACCTTTTTTTAAATCAAAGGCGAACCTCTTCTCGCTAGCCCTAGTTATTTAGTAGCAGGCACAAAATCAACGGGAGCACCACCAAGCGCCTTGATTAAATCAACCTGGGCACCTAGACGATCAAAGCGGACTCGGGCAACCGAGGCCTGCGATTCAGCCAATAAACGTCGGGCAGCTAAAAACTCCATCGGAGAGATTTGACCTTGTTTTTGACGTGCTTGTGCCACGCGGAATGCCTCTTGGGCTGAACTTTCCCGACGCTCCGCAGCCTGTGCTGCCGCTAGAGTTTCACGGACATCAACCAAGGCATCACGGACCTCACGAAAAGCATTGAGCACCGTTTTTTCGTAAAGTGTCGCAGCCTGATTTCGTGCCGCGACAGCACCCTCTACGCGTGCAGTGGTACGACCAAAATCTAAAAGCGGGATGTTTAAACCCAAACCTACGGAACTGGTTGAGGTACCTGATGAAAATAATCCATTTAACTCGCGACTTTCGTTACCGAGTGCACCAGTTAAAGAAAAGGTCGGGAAATAAGCGGCCTTCACATATCCAATAGTCGCATTCGCGGTGATTAGATTTTGTTCAGCGACAAAAACATCGGGACGTCGACGAAGCAGATCAGAAGGCAAGCCCACGGCAGGTGGCGGGGGTAAAGTTAATGGAGTAGTAAACTTTTCCGATAGCGTAAAGTTTGGCTGTCCGATTAAAAATCCAAGTTGGTGTTCCGCTTGGGCACGATTACGTGCAGCATCCGATAGTCCTGAAATAGCAGCGGCTAAATTAACTTCTGCCT
>Ga0214919_10007088_pt1 | contig 15226 bp, 12 predicted proteins | sample LL1503_MetaG_FD_177994 | JGI IMG/M metagenome (GOLD analysis project Ga0214919, IMG submission 177994) | Freshwater microbial communities from Lake Lanier, Atlanta, Georgia, United States - LL-1503 | ecosystem: Environmental > Aquatic > Freshwater > Lake | place: USA: Georgia | collected... | reverse complement strand
CCAACAAGCTCGGTTATCAGGTGGGTGTGCGTATCAACATCGACGTGCTCAATTCCCAAAGCCAGTTGTACGACACCAAAGCCAAGCTATCCAAAGCGCGCTATGACGTCTTGATGGGCAACCTCAAACTGCGCCAAGCCAGCGGCATCCTCAAATCGGCTGATCTGCAAGCCATCAACGCACTGCTGCGCTAAGCAGTCGCGCCTCGCCGCGCTTCCCGCAGTGGCTTAATGCCTAGGCTTTTGGCCACCTTGCCACAGCGTATCAAGGGCCTTGCTCAAACGCAGCGCGGCGCCTCGGTGGGTTTGCGCAAAAGCCCAGGCGGCGCTGCTGGAAGCTTCCAGGGTTGCGGGATCGTCCAGCCATTGCAGGGCAGTTTCAATGGCCGATGCCATATCAGGACGCTCCAAGGCGGCCCCCGCATCCTGCGCCATCTCAGCGGCTTGGGCAAAATTGAAGGTATGCGGGCCCATCACCACCGGGCACCGGCAAGCGGCGGCCTCAATCAGGTTTTGCCCGCCCAGTGGCGCAAAGCTGCCACCCAGCAAGGCCACATCGGCCAGGCCGTAGTAAAAAGCCATCTCACCTAGCGTATCGCCCAACCATACGTCGGCCTCAGAAAACATGGCCCCATCGACCGAACGGCGCGCCACCGTCAGGCCTGCCGATTGCAACAAAGTTGCCACGGCGTCAAAGCGCTGTGGGTGGCGCGGCACGATCAGCCACTGCACGCGCCCCGCGCCAAGCCCGTTGGTGCGTGCACTGCGCAGCGCATCAAGCCACATCTGTTCTTCCCCTTCGCGGCTCACCGCCAGCATCAGCACCGGGCGCAGCTGCGCCTGGCGGGCCGCCTGGCCTTGGCTCCACAAAGCCAGGTCCGGGTCCATATCAAATTTGATGTTGCCGGTTGGCGCGTGCGGCTTCACACCCAGCGCACGAAAACGGTTCGCTTGGTCTAGATCTTGCGGCCAGACACCGGCCAGGCTTTGGTAGGCCGGCTCCGCCAACCAACGCAAGCGCTGCGCACGCCGCAGCGAGTGCGCGCTGAGGCGCGCATTGACCAGGCACAGCGGCACACAGGCCTGGGCACAGGCGTGCACCAGGTTAGGCCAAATTTCGGTATCCACCAACAAACCCAGACGGGGCTTGAAACGCTGCACAAAACGGCGCGTGGCGCCCGGCGTATCCCATGGCTGCCAGACTTGCAAATCCCCGTCTTGCAGCAAGTCAGCGCCAGCCTGCAGCCCGGTGGCCGTGCCATGGGTGAGCAGCAAACGCATGCCAGGCCATTGCGCACGCAACAAGGCAATCAAGGCTTCAATAGCACGGGTCTCGCCCAGCGACACCGAATGCACCCACAAGACCGGCCCATCGGCCAATTGGGCTCGCCCGTAATGCCCGAAGCGCTGCTCCACCTGCTGCGCATACGCCGGTTCGCTGCGGGCGCGACGGCGCAACTTCCAACGCAGCGCGGGCTGCAAGACCACCATCAAAGCGCTGTACAGCAGATGCACCAGACTTTGCAACGCGCAGCGGCCTGCGGGTGGCTGCTTACCCGTATCGATCATGGTCGCGCCGCGCCTGCATGCGATGCCGCTAGGACCGCTTGCCAGCTGTCCCACACCTGGGCTACATCGGGCGCTTGGGCACCGCCGACCACAACTTGGTAATCATGCCCCACCGGGCCGGCACGCCAGGCGCGGTCCTGGCTAAAGATTTGCACATGCGGCAAGTCCAGCGCCACCGCCAAATGGCTCAAACCAGAATCCACGCCAATTACCCCGGTGCTGGCAGCCATACGGCGGGCCAGCGCATCCAGGCCTAGCGCCGGCCAGACGCAGGCCGCAGGCCCGAGGCTCTGCGCGAGCGCCTGCACCCGTGCCAGCTCGCGCGGCCCCGCGTGCGGCAAGCCCACCGAAAAGCCGTTCACGATAAGTTGGCGGGCCAAAGCCAGCCAATGGTCGTCTGGCCATTCGTTGTCGGTGCGGGTGGTGCCATGCGCCAACACGACTTCGGGCAAACCATGGGCCGCATGGGGTGGTGTTCCCAAATGCCATCCATAACGTGCAGGCATTTGCAAGAGCGGCAGGTGCTTGTAGCCCAATGCCTGCGCCGCGAGCAAGCGATAACGCGCCACCGCATGAATACGCTGCGGCATAGGCACACTGCGCTGCAAGAGGTAGCGTACCGGCCACTCGTACGAACAGGCATCACTGCCATTTGCGTAAGTCAGGCTAAAGCCGCCGGTAGCCAGGCGGGCGGCACGCCCCACCCAGGCCGATTTGATAAGGCCCTGAAAGTCAATGACCGCCTCATACGCATCCTGGCGCAAGCGCGCATGAAAAAGTCGGCGTTCTGTGCGTGTAGCCGCACTGAAATACGACTTACGCCACCGCCTTTGGCCAATCGGTATGACACAGCGCACCCCCTGCGCTAATTGGACTAAGGGCGCGAAAGCTTCTTCGACCACCCAATCGATTTGCGCATCCGGGAAAACTTCTAGGACGTCTGGTAATACCGCCATCGTCTGAATGACATCGCCCAGAGAGGACAACTTAACAATCAGAATGCGCATAAAGACAAAGTGCTCAGCACGGTCCTCGCGCTCAATGCGCTGCCTCTTGAAACTGCGCATCGGGCTTGACGCTGTGCAAGAGCGCCATCATGCTTGCTTGAATTCGAGCGAGCGCCGCCGCATCGTGGCCTTCAAAGCGCAGCACCAATACCGGCGTGGTGTTAGAGGCACGCACCAGGCCAAAGCCATCGGGCCAATCCACGCGCAGACCGTCGATGGTGGTACACACCGCCGGGGCGGCAAAGTCAGCCGCTGCGATCAATTGCTCCACCACGGCATGCGGTTCGCCTTCCTTGCAGGGCACATTCAGCTCCGGGGTGGAAAAGCTGGTGGGCAGCGCGTGCAACAAAGTATTGGAGTCGGCCACGCGGCTGACGATTTCCAGCAAGCGGCAGCCCGCATAGGTGCCGTCGTCAAAGCCCAACCAGCGCTCTTTGAAAAAGATATGGCCGCTCATCTCACCGCCCAGCGGCGAGTCGATCTCGCGCATTTTGGCTTTGATCAACGAGTGGCCGGTTTTGAACATCAAGGGCTTGCCGCCGGCTGCGGCGATCGCCGGGCCTAAGCGTTGCGAGCATTTCACGTCGAACACAATCGTGCCGCCGGGTACGCGGCTAAGCACGTCTTGCGCGAACAACATCATTTGCCGGTCTGGAAAAATATTGCTGCCATCACGCGTCACGATGCCCAGGCGGTCGCCATCGCCGTCAAATGCCAGACCTAGCTCGGCGTCCCCTGCTTGCAAGGCCGCAATCAGATCACGCAGGTTTTCAGGCTTGCTCGGGTCCGGGTGGTGGTTGGGAAAGTTGCCATCGACTTCGCTGTACAACTCGGTCACTTCGCAGCCAATGGCGCGCAAAATAGCTGGCGCACTGGCCCCGGCGATGCCATTGCCCGAGTCGACCACGATTTTGAGCGGGCGCGCGAGCTTGATGTCACCAACGATGCGCGCACGGTAGGCTGGCAGCACATCGGCCTGGGTGCAGCCGCCACCGGCTTGCAGGTCCCAACTTTCGTCTTCCATGATGCGACGTAGGGACTGGATTTCTTCGCCGTAAATCGCTTTGCTGCCCAAGACCATTTTGAAGCCGTTGTAATCACGCGGATTGTGGCTGCCGGTAACCTGGATGCCGCTCTTGCACAAGGTGCAGGCCGCAAAGTACAGCATGGGCGTGGTGGCGGGGCCGATGTCGATGACTTGCACACCCGCGTCCTGCAAGCCTTGCATCAAAGCGCCCGCCAGCAACGGGCCGCTGAGGCGTCCATCGCGCCCGACGGCTACCGTACGCTCGCCCTGGCGCATGGCCAAGGTACCGAAAGCGCGACCCAAAGCGCGCGCCATGTCTGCATGTACGGTGGAGGGCACGATGCCCCGGATATCGTAGGCTTTGAAAATGTTGGGGGAGAGGTTCATAGCGTGGCCAGGCTGAATTTTTGTGGGTATGCCGTATTCGCGCCTCGGCGCGCGCTGAGCGGCATTGTAGAAGAGGCAGATTTCCAAAGCCGCTGCGCCCTAGCCCCACAAATCTGAGGTCCGTTGGTGACCCCCTGGCACACTGAGCCTACGTATCATCGCCGCATGCCTGCGCTCACGCCATCACCGTCAACCCACGCTTAGACAACTGCAACCAAGCACACAGCACCATGAAACCCTTTGACACCCAAGCCGTGCGATCGACATACCAAAGTCCTTTGGGCACCATTCACCTGCTGGCTCATGCCCAAGCGCTGCTGGGCCTGTGGTTTGAAGGCCAAGACCACTTCCCAGCGCTCGATGACTTTGCGCCAAGCACCTCGCATCCAGTTCACGCCATGGCGCACACGCAACTGCGCGAATATTTTGCGCAGCAGCGCCAAGTATTCTCCTTGCCGCTGGATTACAGCGTAGGCACTGACTTTCAACAAGCGGTGTGGCGCCAATTAACCGCGATAGCCCCGGGGCAAACCAGTAGCTACGCCGCTATTGCGCAGGCCATCGGGAAACCGGCTGCCGTGCGAGCCGTCGGTGGCGCCATCGGCCGCAACCCCTTAAGCATTGTGGTGCCCTGCCATCGGGTTATTGGCAGCAATGGCCAACTTACGGGTTACGCCGGTGGCCTGCCACGTAAGATCGCCCTCCTGCAACTCGAAAGCGCTTTTTGACATCCCCTATTTCTGACGCGCGCCCACCACGCTGGGTGCCTGATTTCATTGCCCTGGCAGCTATTTGGGGCGCTTCTTTTTTATTCACGCGCTTGAGCATGCTCGGCTTTGGGCCGGTAGTCACCGCCGCGCTGCGCGTCCTCATCGCCAGCGCCGTGTTACTGCCCCTGATGCTGCTGCGCGGCCACCGGGCGGACTTTGCGCTGCACTGGAAAAAAGTGCTACTGGTCGGCGTCATTAATTCGGCCATTCCCTTTGTCTGCATCGCCTTTGCATTGCAAAGTATTTCGATTGGCCAGTCCTCGGTGCTCAATGCCACCGTGCCCTTGTTTGGCGCGCTCATCGCCTGGGCCTGGTTGGGGGACCGGCCCTCGGGCTCACGCGTGGTGGGCTTGCTGATCGGCTTTGCCGGTATTGCGCTCTTAGCCAGCGAAAACGCCAGCTTGGATAGCAGTGCCCTGGGCAGCTCCAGCGCCTGGGGCATTGCAGCAAGCCTGCTGGCCTGCCTGTGCTACGGCATTGCCGCCAGCTACACGCGGCGCTTTTTGGCTGGCGTGCCCTCATTGGTATCGGCCACCGGCAGCCAGGTGGGTGCATCTATTTTTCTGTTGCCGTTTTGCGTGGCCTACTGGCCTGCCCAAGCGCCGACCGCGCAGGCCTGGCTGGCCGTCACCGCGCTGGGCGTACTGTGTACCGGCACCGCCTATATTTTGTATTTCCGCCTGATCGCACATGCAGGCCCGGCGCGCGCATTGACGGTGACTTTTGCTATTCCGGTCTTTGCGATTGCCTATGGCGTGATCTTGCTGGGCGAAGGCGTAACCCACTGGATGCTCGGCTGTGCAGTGGTCATCGTCGTGGGTACCAGTTTGTCCAGCGGCTTGTGGAGCTTGCCGTTTTGGAAACCGCGCGGGGCGGACTGAGCGCTAGCGCTGAGGGCGCTGGACGCGTCATTGCGAGGCCGTAGGCCGTGGCAATCCATGGCTTCACGCAGACATGGGTCGCCACGTCGCTTCGCTCCTCGCGATGGCGCACTTTTGCAGACCGTCCTTAGCCTCTTGGATGGTGCTCGGCGTGCAGCTTGGCTAGGCGTTCGCGGGCCACGTGGGTGTAGATGGTGGTGGTAGAAATATCGGCGTGCCCCAGCAACAATTGCACGGCGCGCAAATCGGCACCATGGTTGAGCAAATGCGTCGCAAATGCATGGCGCAAGGTATGCGGCGACAAAGGCGCGTGGATGCCGGCCAGCAGCGCGTATTTTTTCACCAACATCCAAAACATCACCCGCGTCATGGCGCTACCCGCGTCAGTGCCCCGCGTAGTCACAAACAAAGCCTCGGTTTGTTTACCCGCCAGCAAGACCTCGCGCGCGCCGCCCAGGTAGTCGCGCAGCCACTGGCTTGCCACTTCGCCGTAGGGCACCAAACGCTCTTTGGCCCCCTTGCCCATCACGCGCAAGACGTTGTCGTTCAAGCCTAGCTGAAACACTTTGAGGCTGACCAATTCGCTCACCCGCAGGCCGCTGGCGTACATGAGTTCGAGCATGGTGCGGTCACGCACGCCGATGTCACTTGCCACATCGGGCGCGGCCAACAAAGCCTCGACCTGGGCTTCGCTCAAAGTCTTGGGCACCCGCAGCGCTTGCTTAGCCGATTGCAATTGCAGCGTCGGGTCTTGTTGCACCAAGCCATGGCGCATTGCCCAGCGGAAATAGCGCTTAAAAACCGTTAAGCGCCGGTTGGCGGTGGTGGCTTTGCTATCGGCGTGCTGCGCGGCGAAAAACTGTTGCAGCTGCCATTGCGAACACGTGGTCAGGGCCGCGCCTTCTAAATGGGCTTGCAGCTTGACCAGATCGCGCCGGTACGCCTGCAAGCTGTTGAGCGCCAGCCCGTCCTCCAGCCACAGCGCATCGATAAAAGCGTCGATAGACGCATCACCGGCAGGTGTGACAGCAGCGCTGACGGGCAAACTTGGCAAACTCAGTCGAGCTTGAGTTTGGCTGAATCCACCACTTGCTTGTAGACCGCGTATTCGGCCTTGATCTGCTCGGAAAATTGCTCGGGCGTATTGCCAATGATGATGGAGCCAGTGTCCTCAATCCGCTTGCGCACTGACGGGTCTTCCAGGGCTTTGCGCACGGCGGCATTGACCTTGTCCACTACGTCTTTGGGCAAACCTTTGGGGCCATAAATTCCGTAAAACGCCATGCGATTCACGGGCTCAAGGCCCACCTCTTTGAAAGTGGGCACTTGCGGCAACTGCGCCAAACGCTGCGGCGCGGCCACTGCGATGGCCACCAGCTTGTTGGCCTGGATAAAAGGCAATGCCGAGGGCATGTTGTCAAAAATAATCGGCACCTGGCCGGCCACGGTGTCATTGAGTGCGGGGCCTGCGCCCCGGTAGGGAATATGGGTGACAAACACACCGGCTAGGTTTTTGTACAACTCCATTTGCAGGTGCCCAATGCCGCCAGTGCCCGAGGACGAATACGAGTGCTGGCCGGGATTTTTTTTCAGCTCAGCCACAAAGCCTTTGTAGTCTTTGGCGGGGAAGCTGGGATGCACTGCGATCACATTGGGTGTGGCCGCCACGTTGATGATGGGGGTGAAATCGGTCAGCGCGTTGTACGGGATTTTGGGGTTGATAGCCGGGTTGGCCGCTACCGTAGACACGGTGGCCATGCCCAGGGAATAACCATCAGGCGCGGCCTTGGCGGTTTCGTTGGCGCCGATCACGCCGCCCCCACCGGCCTTGTTTTCCACCACTACGTTCTGGCCCAGGGCTTTGCCCATGGCCTCGGAAATGACGCGGGCCACGATGTCGGTCGTGCCGCCGGGGGCAAACGGCACTTGCAGTTTCACCGGCTTGTTCGGGTAGGCCTGGGCCCAAGCGCCGTTGGCCGCTAGCAAGGCGCCAAGGGCCAATGTGGATACGACAAAAGGGCGACGCTGCATAAAAAACTCCAGTGGATTGGGGGCCACGCACCAACTCGGCGACCCCGGTGGGAAAGAGCAATACTACAACGAAGCCCACTGCACCCACCCGAAAGCCGCCATGGGACGTAGGCCTTAAGCCAGCAAAGGCTGGATGCGCCTGCTACGTGGATGGGCTGCGCCCAGCTAGCGCTGGTATCCTCGCACGGGTGAGCTATGCCCTACTTTTGCTGCCCGAGTTTTCGCTGATTCTGCTGGGTTACCTGATTTGCCGCCATACCGAGCTGAACCGTAGCGTCTGGAGCCAGGTGGATACCTTGGTCTATTACCTGCTGTTCCCCACGCTCTTGTTTCACTCGATTGTCAAAAGCCCCTTGGATCTGGGCGAAGCATCGCGCCTGCTGGCGGGGGGTCTAGGCGTGCTAGCCAGTGGGGTGGTGCTGGCCTATAGCGTGCCCTATTTGCCAGGCCTGCGACAGCATATCGGCAGGCGCGACCATGCGGCAGCGGCACAAGTGGGGTTTCGGTTTAACTCCTTTATCGGCCTGGCCCTGGCAGAGCGCCTGGGGGGCGCGACCGGGCTGCTCGCCATTGCCGTTCTGATCGGCTTTTGCGTCCCCCTGGCCAATGTAGCAGCGGTTTGGCCGATGGCGCGTGGCAGCGAGCGCGGCTTTGGCCGCGAACTATTACGCAACCCTTTGATCATCGCCACCACCAGTGGCCTGGCGGCCAATTTGCTGGGCCTGTCTCTACCGCCTTGGCTTGAGCCCACGGTAGCGCGTATCGGTGCGGCCTCGCTGGCGCTGGGCCTCATGGCTGCGGGTGCGGGCATGCAGTTGCAATCGCTGGCACGCGCCAAAGTGTTGGGCATCACGCTCTTGAGCATCCGCCATGTACTACTTCCGCTGGCCGCACTGGGCCTGGCGTTTGCGCTCCAGCTATCGCCGGCGCACGCCACTATCTTGCTCACCTTCGCCGCCGTACCGACTGCCGCCAGTGGCTATGTACTGGCGGCCAAGATGGGCTATGACGGGGGCTTCGTAGGCGCACTGGTAACCGCCTCCACCCTGCTGGGTATGGTTAGCCTAGGGCTTTCTCTCGGTATTTTGTTGCCCCTGTACCGCGCCTGATCGGGCGTTGCAGGCAAAAACTTCCCTCTCCTTGCGGGTTGTTCATCGCTCCGGGCGTCATTATTTTATTGGTGACTATATTTATAAAAAACGGTATAAATTTGCTCTATTTATAGAGAGAGGGCAAAACCGTGTCGGCACATAAAAAAGCGATCGCCATGCTGGTTCTTTTGTGCGCAGCCTTGCAGCTTAAAGCACAAGATTGTGCAGCGAAAGAGACCAAGTTTGGCCTCAGCCCACAGATGCTGCAATTTGACAATCAAGGGCAGAGTTTTGTATCCGGCTTGTACCAAGATGGCCTCAGTGGATTGCTTGAAAGCACTCGCCTATGGTCGGTATGTAAAACGCAGGATTTTGACTCCGCTGCCCGCTATGCAGCACTGGGCGCGCAAGCGTTTCTCGCATTTCGTTTGCAATTTGCCAATGCCTATGTACTGCATGAATACGCCCACGCAGAAAGCGCAACCCGTCTGCGCTTGTCCAATGTGCGCGTAGGCGCCAATGGGGGCCAAAGCGTCGAGGCCGCCCCCTACCTAGCCAACCTCGCCCACATGGCGTTTGACACGCGTCAACTGGGAGACCTGGGGCGCAGAGGTGTCACCGTCGCTTGGGACAACGCACCCTTACCCGCAGACAGTTTGACGCAGTTGGATGCCGCGGGGCTCAATCTCAATACCTACTTCGCTGGGCAAAGCTTCGAATCGATGCTGCGCGGCGACCGCTCAGCGTCGCTGGCCATGGGCTATGCAGTGGATAAATGGTTCAGCCCCTTTTATTTTGAAATGGACCAGCGCATTGGCGGTGATCCCTCAGCCTATGTGGAGGACTTGGCGAGGCAAAGCATCCAAACGAATAAAAGTGCCATCCAGCAAGTGCAATTACTGGCCGCTCTGCTATCGAACGGCGTGTGGACCAGTGCCCGCACGCTGTTAGATTACGGCAATCCATCCAGCGCTATTACGCCTTTGCATTGGACGGGCAGCCTCGCAGGCACAGGACGAGACGTCACGATTTACTGGCCTGAATTTTCCAGCTACTTGAATCAGCGTGGCGTATCCTTGGGCGGCGATGTGGCGCTGGCGTTTGGCGGCCGCGCAATGTGGACGCTAGGCCTAGAGCGTAATGCGATTGGCCAGGACCAAGGGACGGACATTAGTTTGGGACTCCATCAACCATGGGATGCCACCACGCTTTCTGGCCGCATCACGCTTAACCAAGGCCATGTATTTGCCAGCGTCAAAGGCGAATACCGGCTTAGCCCGCACGTAGGTGTGACAGGCCTGGTGTATGGCACCCAGGGCGACACCCTCGTAGGTCAGCGCCTGGCTTTTCGCAGCCGTGGCGGTGGCTATGTGGGCTTACACATTTATTTTTAAGCTGTGGACACTGCACCGGGCACTACAGCGCCCTGCATCAAAGCCCATTGCACGTGTTCACGCACGATGGCGCTGTTGTGACCCAAGTGCGCCTCCAAAGCGCGGCGCAACACGGCTGCGGAAGCATCCATGGTGCGCAATGCATTGCCTGCCGCCACTGCCACATTGCGCAGCCAGCGCACGTGGCCTATGCGGCGGATGGCGCTGCCCTCTGTGCGCTGCAAAAACTCTGCTTCGCTCCAGGCCAGCAGGCTCGCCAGCGACTGGCCGTTAAGCCCCGCGCGTTCGTCAAAGTCCGGCAAGCGGCTGGTGCGCGCATATTTATTCCAGGGGCACACGCTTTGGCAGTCATCGCAGCCGTAAATGCGGTTGCCCATTAAGGGCCGCAGTTGCTCGTCGATGCTACCTGCATGCTCAATCGTTAAGTACGAAATACAGCGCCTGGCATCTAGCTGATAGGGAGCCACGATGGCCTGCGTGGGGCAGACATCGATACAGGCGCTGCAGGTTCCGCAGTGCGGCTCCACCGGCGGTGTGGGCGGCAGCGCCACATCGACAAATATCTCCCCCAGAAAAAACAGCGAGCCCGCTTCGCGGTGCAAGACCAAGGTGTGCTTGCCGCGCCAGCCCAGGCCGCTGCGGGTGGCCAGCTCGGCCTCTAGCACCGGCGCGGAATCGGTAAATACACGGTGGCCCAGCGGCCCCAGATGGACAGCCAGGCGCTCAGCCAGGCTTTGCAAGCGGCTGCGTAAGACCTTGTGGTAGTCCCGCCCCCGCGCATACAAAGCTACGGTGCCAGTGGCTGGGCTTTGCAGACGGTTCACCTCTATGCTTTGCCAGTCGGGTGCGGTGCCACGCGGCAGGTAGTCCATGCGCGCGGTAATCACACGCACTGTGCCAGGGATGAGTTCAGCAGGCCGCGCGCGCTTGAGTCCGTGGTGCTGCATATAGTCCATGCTGCCGTGAAAGCCCGCCTGCAGCCAGGCCAAAAGGCCCGGCTCGGCGCTGCCCAAATCCACACCCGCCACGCCGATTTGGGAGAATCCCAGTTCCTGCCCCCAAGCTTGCAACTGCGCCATGTCCAGCGCCGCCGCTTGCGGGGTGCTAGTCTGGGCCTTTGGATTGTTCACCTTGTGATTGTAAAAACCCCGCCTTTGCTGCTGCACTGGCCTGACGAGAGCGCCACGCAGGCCTTTGCGCAGCACCTGGCTGCGCAAGCGGGCTTGCGCCAAGCCTTTGTCAGCCTGCATGGCCATTTGGGCGCGGGTAAAACCACGCTGGTACGCCATCTGCTGCGCGCGCTAGGGGTGCAAGGGCGTGTCAAAAGCCCTACTTATGCGGTGGTCGAGCCCTATAGCCTGCCAGGCCTGGACATCTGGCATTTCGACTTTTACCGGTTTAACGACCCGCGCGAATGGGAAGACGCGGGCTTTCGGGATATTTTTGCCAGCCCAGGCCTGAAACTGGCCGAATGGCCGGACAAAGCCGCTGGGGTATTGCCGCTGCCGGACTTGGAAATTCGCTTAGAGGTGAACCCGGACCAAAGCCGCAGCGCTACGCTGCAGGCCCAAAGCACCGTCGGCATGGCGCTGTTGCAAACTTTGCAAGCTGCACTACCCGGCGGCGAAGGTGGAGCAGTATGAAGCGCCGCGCTTTTGTCCAAAGCGGGGCCGTGGTTTTGGGCTTGAGTACGAGCCTGGTGCGCGGCGCCAGCATCGTCAATGTGCGCATCTGGCCGGCGCCCGATTATTCCCGCGTCACTATCGAGTCGGACAGCCCGTTGCAAGCCTCGCAAAGCATGGTCAACAACCCGCCGCGCTTGGCGGTGGACATAGCAGGTATCAGCCTGAACCCAGCGCTCAAAGAACTGGTAGCCAAAGTTCGTCAGGACGACCCCAATATCGCGGGCATACGCGTGGGGCAATACAGCGCGGAAGTGGTGCGCTTGGTCATAGACCTCAAGCAAGGCGTGCGCCCGCAGGTCTTTAGCCTGCCGCCTATCGCCGCCTACCAACACCGCTTGGTGCTCGACCTGTATCCGCTGCAAGCCATTGACCCGCTGGACGCGCTCATTGCCCAGCACGTACCAGCGCCTGCGGCTAGCAAAGCGGCCGACCCGATGGCAGAGTTGTTGGCACAAAACGCAGGCAAGCGTGATTTGCCGCCCGCAGTGGCGGGCAATAGCGGCAAGCTGCCGGGCCCACCCGCGAAGACTGCACCGCAAAGCAAGGGCGCGGACGCTGCGAGTACCTCTACCACGGTGACGAACAGCGCGCAAGGCAGCGTGGTGGCACCGGTCGCACCCGCCTCGGCAAAGACCGGCAGTGCCAGCCCTGGCGCTTTCATAGGCCCCAGCCCCGCGCTGACCGGCACCGACCGCCTGATCATCATCGCGCTAGACCCCGGCCACGGGGGTGAAGACCCAGGTGCCATCGGCCCTGGCGGCACCCAAGAAAAAAACGTGGTGCTGCAACTGGCTTTCCTGCTGCGCGACCGCATCAACGCCGCCAGCATCAAAGGCAATCCTATGCGCGCTTTCCTGACGCGCGATGCTGATTATTTTGTGCCCCTGCATGTGCGCGTGCAAAAAGCCCGTCGTGTGCAGGCGGACCTGTTTGTGAGCCTGCACGCAGACGCGTTTTACACCCCCGCGCCCCAAGGCGCCAGCGTCTTTGCCCTTAGCCAAGGCGGCGCCTCCAGCAGCGCAGCGCGCTGGATGGCGGCCAAAGAAAACAAGGCCGATTTGATAGGCGGGCTCAACGTTAAAGCCAAAGACGCCGAAGTGCAAAGCGCCCTGCTGGACATGAGCACCACCGCACAAATCAGCGACAGCCTCAAACTAGGCGGCACACTGTTGGGCGAAATGGGCCGCGTGGGTAAGCTGCACAAAGGCAGCGTGGAACAAGCTTCTTTCGCAGTACTCAAAGCGCCAGATATTCCCAGCGTGTTGGTGGAGGCGGCTTTTATCAGCAACCCGGAGGAGGAAAAAAAGCTGGTTACCGAGGACTACCAAAACCAAGTCGCCGATGCCTTGATGCGTGGCATCAACGCTTACTTTGGCAAAAACCCACCGCTGGCGCGCACGCGCACGGTGGGTTAGGCCTTTGCAGGTCTACGTAAAAAAATTAGGTAAAGATTTGCGCCAGCGTAGCCGCATAGTCCCGCGCCACAGCGCCTTGCGCCGAGTGGGCTTTCCATTGCCCACCCACACAAACGCCTAAGGGCGCGCTGCCTGGGCTGGAAAACACATGGGCATCCAGCGCATGCACGGCGGGTACGCCACACAGTGCGGGGGACCCAGCATCGAGCACCACACAATCGGCCCGCTGCCCCACCTGCAATCCGCCCAAAGGCAGCGCAGTAGCAGCCCCAGCGCTTTGCAACAATGCTTGCAGCATATTGGCAGCGCTGCTGGTAGAGGCGCCGCTTTGCGCTGCCACATTGCGTTGCCCGCGGGTCAGGCGTTGGCCGTATTCCAGCAGGCGCAATTCTTCGTTCCAAGTGCGGCTGACGTGGCTGTCCGAGCCTATCGACCAGCGACCACCCTGCGCGCAATAGCCGATGTAATCAAATACGCCATCGCCCAGGTTGGCCTCGGTCGTCGGGCAAATCACGATGCTGGCGCCGCTGGCGCGCACGCCGTCCAACTCGGCCTGCGTGGCATGGGTGGCGTGCACTAGGTTCCAGCGACTGTGAAGCTGCGCATGATGTAAAAGCCATTCGACAGGCCGCTGACCGGTGTGCGCGATGCAGTCTTGCACCTCTTGCGGCTGCTCGGCAATGTGGATGTGCACCGGCAGGCCTTGCGCATCGGCAAATGCCGCCAATTGCGTCAGCGCTTGCGGCGTCACCGCACGCAATGAATGCAGCGCCACACCCAGGTTCACCTGCGCCATGCCACGTGTCGCAGTCTGCAGGTCCTGCACCAAGCGGGCAATGCTGTCGGGCGTGGAGGCAAAGCGCTGCTGATCCGGGCGCAGCCCATCAGCGGCAAAGCCCGAGCGCATGTACAAAGTGGGCAAGAGCGTCAGGCCGATACCACTGCGCTGCGCGGCGCGCACCAAGGCCATGGACATGTCCAATGCGCTAGCCTGTGGCGCGTAGGCGCTGGCATTATGCAAGTAGTGAAACTCACACACCTGGGTGTAGCCGCCGGCCAGCAACTCGGTGTAGACCATGGTGGCAATGGCTTCGAGTTGTTCGGGCGTGATGCGCTGGGCCACTGCGTACATGCGCTGGCGCCAGCTCCAAAAATTGTCTTGCCCGCTGCGCGCGCCATACTCCGTCAGACCGGCAATGGCGCGCTGAAAGGCGTGGCTGTGGGCATTGACCACGCCGGGCAAGACCGGCCCGTCCAGGCGCAGCGCGTCACGTACCAAGTCCGGCTTGACTTCGACGGTGATGCGCGACCAGTGGCCGCTGGCATCCACCTCTAACAACACTTCTTTGGCCCATGCGCCCTGCACCCAGGCCTGGCTTGCGAAAAACCGGTTCGCCTTAGTGACCATCTCCACCTCCCGCGTACAAAGCCGCGCCCGCATCCAGCGCCGCTTGCAGCATGGCGCGCAGTGTGGGTTGCACTTGCGCAGCCAAGGCTGCGTCATACGCAAAAGGAGCACTCTCCTGCATGTACAAGTTTTGGCACATTTCAAGTTGCACGGCATGCACATGCTGATCGGGCCGACCATAGTGGCGGGTGATGTAGCCACCTTTAAAGCGACCATTGAGCACATGGCTGAATCGCCCCGCTTCGCCACACACGGCCATCACAGCTTGGGCAATCGCAGGATGCGCACTGTCGCCACTGGCCGTGCCGATATTGAGCGCAGGCAGCGTGCCCTCAAACAACCAGGGAATTGCGGAGCGGATGCTGTGCGCGTCCCACAAAAGCGCATAGCCGTGTACTTGCACCAGGCGCTGCAACTCAGCGGCTAGCGCATCGTGGTAGGGCTGCCAGTAATCGCTACGCCTTTGCGCACGCGCGGCAGCATCAGGCGCGCAGCCCTGTAGGTACAAAGCATCACCGGTAAAAAAGCGTGTGGGGCATAGCTCGGTATTGGAGGCACCGGG
>Ga0214919_10007087_pt1 | contig 15227 bp, 9 predicted proteins | sample LL1503_MetaG_FD_177994 | JGI IMG/M metagenome (GOLD analysis project Ga0214919, IMG submission 177994) | Freshwater microbial communities from Lake Lanier, Atlanta, Georgia, United States - LL-1503 | ecosystem: Environmental > Aquatic > Freshwater > Lake | place: USA: Georgia | collected 2015-03-15 | reverse complement strand
CGCCACAACTTCCACTCAATTCCACGTATTCGCAGCGAGCGCCCAGCGTTTGACTTACATCATCCAGAAATTTCCGGTATCGATTTAGCTACTCGCAAAGACATCGTTGATGTTGTTGCTGGTGGCGGAGAAGGACACAGCGAATGATCGTCGGCGGTCGCCTGTTTGCTTCAGGCTCAGTTTTCTACGCGTTAATCGCCATTATTTACTGGTTCATGACCGGTGAGGTTATTGGCACAACTGCAATCGCTTTGACTTCAGGTTTGGCATTTCTAATCGGTTTCTACGCGTTATTCACCGGCCGCCGTGTTGGTGTGCTTCCTGAAGATGTACCAACTGCAAATACAGAAGATGCTGATTCAAACTACGGCTTCTTCTCACCACATTCATGGTGGCCATTTGTGATCGGGCTATCAACATTTACCTTTGTACTTGGCTTTATCTTCGCCCAATGGATGATGGTACTCGGTGTTGCCACGATTTTGTTCGGGGTATTCGGTTTGGTGTTTGAGTACTACCGCGGCAACTTCGCCAACTAATCTGCACTTATGAGTAAATCGCTACGCCTAGGTGTGGCAACGACTGTTGGTGAATTCACTGGCTTAGCGTCACGCGCACTTGGCCGTGGCAGAGGCGAAACTATTACTGGCCGCGCAATTCTTGCCGTTGATTCGGGCGCCATCAAAAAACTGGCTGCTGGGCGCGACATTGTGTTGGTTAGTGGCACCAATGGTAAAACCACAACCACCACAAACCTTTCAAAGGTTTTGGAATTTGGCACCGATGAAAATGTGAGCACCTCAAAGTTTGGGGCAAACATGCGCGCTGGCATTGTGGCAGCGCTGGCTGCCAAGCCACGCAACCGTTATGTGGTGCTCGAATGCGACGAACTATATTTGCCCGAAATGTATCGGTTAGTGGCTCCTAAAGTGATTGTGCTTCTAAATCTTTCGCGCGACCAACTTCATCGCACTGGCGAAGTACGCAAAGTGGCTCAGCTTTGGCAGGACACTTTCAATCGCGATGATGTCACTTTGATTATCGACCGGGACGATCCGTTTTTGGAATACGCGGTGGTTAATGCTGGACATGTGGTTCGGGTTACTTTTGGTGGCCGTAAACACCCAGATGCCGCAACTTGCCCGCAGTGCAGCGAGTTGCTGGATTGGACCGCCGGCGATTACAAGTGTGCTTGTGGTTTGGGCTCACAACTGGCAACAGTGCGCGGCGAGCGAGCGCTAAGTGGCCCGGCGCGTAACTCGGTGTTGGCCATTGAAGCGGCTCGGCTTATGGGCGCTGTGGTGCCAATTGAGATGGTGCAAGATCTTACGGCTAATCCACCAGATCGAGTTAACGAGAATGTGGTGGCGGGGCGCACAGTGAACACTCGCTTGGCTAAAAACCCCGAGAGCTGGCGCAACACTTTGGCTCAGGTGAGTTCGAACAACGTGATTTTGGCCGTGAATGCCCGAGGTATCGATGGCAAAGACACTTCGTGGTTGTGGGATGTGGATTACAGCGCGCTTGTGGGCAAAAACGTGGTTTGTATTGGCGAGCGTCGGCGCGATGTGGCCTACCGCATCAGTGTGCAGGGTATTGCCGCCAAGGTTGCGGGGAGTTTCGAAGAAGCCGTTGCCCTCTTTGATGACCAGTCAATTGAAGCCGTTGCCAGCTACACCGCTTTCCAGGATTTAGCCGCCCAGCAAATGGGACTGAATGTGAAAACGGGTGGTCGCAAATGACTATTTCGATTGTGCGCTTGTATCACGACCTAATGGGCACCTATGGCGATCAGGGCAATGCCGAGGTGTTGATTCACCGCGCCAAAGCCCGCGGCATCGACTGCGAATTGATTGAAGTTACGCCACACATGCCCGTACCAACTTCAGGTGACATTTATTTAATCGGTGGTGGCGAAGATGGTCCACAAACCGCCAGCCTTCGTATGTTGCAAAAAGATGGTGGCCTGAATGTTGCCATTGAACGCGGCGCCACATTGTTTGCTGTGTGTGCGGGTTTCCAAATAATTGGCCGCGAGCTGCCGAACCCCGAGGGCGGATCTATTGAAGGTCTTGGCCTGCTCGATGCCATAACGATTGTGGATGATTCACAGCGCAGTGTGGGGGAGCTGGTGATTGAACCTTCGGTTGCTGGGTTGCCTGTATTCACAGGGTTTGAGAATCATCAAGGCTTAACTGAACTTGGGCCTGAAGTGCGTCCACTTGGCCGGGTTATTTCTGGTGTGGGAAATGGGTTCGATGGCATTGAAGGGGCTTGGCAAGGCAACATCATCGCGACCTACATGCATGGCCCAGCACTGGCTCGCAATCCAGAACTAGCAGATGTATTGCTCGCGAATGTTGTAGGCGATTTGGCACCGTTTGAAGACGAGTTCGCTAACGAACTAGCCCGCGAACGTCGTGCCACTCTTACTCAGAGATAGCTAAAAGTAGAGAATTCTAACGCTTAACTAAAAATGCTGGTCACACTCCGGTGTGACCAGCATTTTTTATGTCTAATTTACTTAACCACAAACTTGGCTTTCACCAAGTCGCGGCCACGCGAGCTACGGCCAACAAGTAACTCGAACTCACCAGGCTCAACTACGCGCTCGGCATTGGCGTTAACCAAAGTGCAGTCGGCAACTGGTAGTTCCAGATCAACCACAACTGACTCGCCAGCCGGTACTGAAACCTGCTTGTAGGTTTTAAGTTCTTTATCCGCCCAGGTAACACTGGTGACGAGGTCGGACACATAAACCTGCACAGTCTCAAGCGATGGGCGAGAGCCGGTGTTGGTCAAGGTTATTTGGGCGCGCAAGGTGTCGGCAGCGCTAACGGCCTCATTCGTAATCACAAGGTTGCTGTATTCAACTGTGGTGTAGGACAGGCCTTCGCCGAATGCGAAGAGCGGGTCTTGCGTGAGGTCGGCGTAACGGTGGCCGTGTTGTCCGCGGATCTGGTTGTAGAACGTTGGCTGTTGGCCAGCATGTCGCGCAAACGAGATTGGCAACCGGCCCGATGGTTCAACATCGCCGAAGATGATTTCCGCCAGCGCTAAACCGCCACGCATACCTGGGTTGAAGCAGTTGATGATCGCAGCAGCGTTCATGGCAGATTCGGGCAGAATCTGTGGCTTTGAACTAATTAGAACCACAATCATCGGTGTGCCAGTTGCGGCTACGGCGTCCAGCAAAGCGTTTTGCGCACCGAACAAATCTAGGGTTGCGGTAGAGCGACCTTCACCGATTAGGGCGATGGTGTCGCCAACAGCAACCACAACATAGTCGGCTTCGCGCGCTGCGGCCACAGCCTCATCAAGCATCGCTTGGTTCACTGGTGCTGGGGTAGCGATTGGTGGGCGTGGCTGGCCGTCTTCGAAGGTTTCGCCTTCTGGGTCGGGGCTAAGCTGCGCAATGTCGGCGCCCTGATGGTAGGTGATCTCCCAATCGCTCGGGGCTACTAGACCAAGGCCATCAAATACGGTTTGGGTGAGTTCGCGCGGGTGACCATCTGGCATCCAGTTCACCTGGCCAGATGCGCCGGCCCAGTCGCCCAGCTGGTTGTGCTGATCGTGTGCGTTCGGGCCAATAACCGCGATGCGCTTCTGACCTTCTCGGGCAAGTGGCAATGTGCCATCGTTCTTCAACAGTGTGATGGAACGACGAGCAATCTCCAGGTTCAGCGCAGCATGCTCGCTGCTGCCGATAACTGCCTGTTGGCGCGCCACATCAGGCAAGCGTGGGTTTTCAAACAGACCGAGTTCAAACTTCAGGCGCAAGATACGAGCAACGGCCGCATCCAAATGCGCTTCGGTGATTAACCCGCGAGCCACAGCCTCTTGCGCGCCGGTAAAGAATGCTGGGGTTGTCATTACTAGGTCGTTGCCGGCCAGCACGGCCACAGCTGCTGCGGTGGCGTAATCGGGCTGAATCTTTTGTTCCCACACCATGCGGCCCACGTTGTCCCAGTCGGTAATTAGGGTGCCGGTGAAACCCCATTCGCCCTTGAGCACATCGTTCAAAACCCACTTATTCATCGTGATTGGCACACCGTCAATGCTCTGGTAGCCGAGCATGAATGTGCGACAACCTTCGCGGGCGGCGCGTTCAAATGGTGGCAAGTACCAAGAGCGAAGTTTGCGTGGGCTCACATCAGCCTCAGTGGCATCGCGGCCACCTTGAGTTTCGGAATATGCCACAAAGTGTTTCGCGCACGCCAAGATTGCAGTTTCATCGTCTAGGCCATCGCCTTGGTAGCCCTTAATCATGGCTGAACCAAGTTCACCGATCAAGAACGGATCTTCACCAAATGTTTCGCCAACCCGACCCCAACGCAGATCGCGCGCAATACACAACACCGGTGAGAAGGTCCAGTGCAAACCGGTGGCAGCAACTTCAACCGCAGTAGCCCGAGCAACGCGCTCAATAAGACCTGCATCCCACGAGGCAGCCATACCCAGCTGAGTAGGGAAGATGGTGGCACCTGGCCAGAACGAGTGGCCGTGAATGCAATCGTCGGCTGTGAGCAGCGGGATCTGCAAGCGGGTTTGGGCAATGAGTTTGGCCGAGAGAATCATGTCGTCGGGCGAGGTATGCAGGATAGAGCCCACATGGAAGTCGTTAATGAGCCCAGTGATGTTCTCGCGAGCATCCAACTGCAACATCTGCCCAACCTTCTCAGGCAAGGTCATGCGACCAATAAGGTCGGTGATCCGCTCGTCGATAGAGAGCTGGGGGTTCTGATATGGCAGGGAGTCATTCACCCTGCAAGTTTAGTAGGCGAGGGTGGTGAGGGCGATTGGAAGTCACTTCGGCTCAGGTTCCGGCCACCTAGATTCAGATAATTGACTTGTGCTGCTTTTGAGGGTTGTCTTTGAAAGTTAATTTGCGGAAGCTCTTAAAAGCTATCTTCACTTGATTTTTTTACACCAGCCAGATGGTGACAGAGTGTAAGCGACCGAGTTTCTATAGAGTTTTTTGAATTTCGTCAACAAGAAACGCATTTTCTTGTCATTTCGGTAACTACCGCTCCACGCGTAGTTCTTAAAGTCAGTGAAAAGCGCGAAGTCTTGGTCATTAAAACACCACTCATTGAGTACTTCTTTTCTGAAATCTGACTGGTCGTAAGGGTCCTTGTTAAAAATGTCAATGACAATTGTTTGACTGTCGTAATTATTCCAACACATATAACTGTATGTCAGCGAGTCACTCGCATATTGGTTGAATTCCATACCTCGAGTGCATGGGATAATCTTCGAAATTTGTCTCACCTTAACTCCTGGATTCGAAGGTGACCAGCTCAGCCGCTCCGATGACTGAGCGACTTCAGTCATCGGGGAAGCGACTAGAATGCAGGCTGTAAGCAAAACCAGTAGACCATTGGTTCTGGACATGGAACTCCTTGTTGTGAAAATACAATATAACTCTATCTATCAGATGTGGCATTGGTTCCATATTTTGTATTATTAGCTCTTAATGACAACAAGGACTTAGTAAGACTATCTACTGTGATACTTTGCTTTAGGAGATTTCGAAGGTTCCAGCGTCAACTCCTATTCCCATTGGAGTTGATGTCGGCATCCTGCAAAAAATTTGCCAAAAGTTCATTTAGGTACTGGTTATTGTCGGTTGAAAAAGTAGAATTAAGTCTGAATAGAAAATAGTAAGGAGTTCAATCAGTGAAATCGATTCACGATGTACTGGATGAATTCCGCGCAGCAGCTTTAAATGAACGAGACAAGGGTGATCTCTTTGAAAAGCTAGTTAGGTCTTTTCTTCAGACGGACCCAACCTATGCAGGTCTCTTTAAGGATGTCTGGCTGTATTCCGATTGGGCTGAAAAGCAGGGCTTACAAAAGGTCGATACCGGCATAGACCTAGTTGCACAATATGCCGACGATGACGAATTCGCTGCAATACAGTGCAAGTTCTACGCTGAGGGTTCGTATCTCGATAAGCGTGAACTTGACTCGTTCTTTACCGCATCAGGCAAAAAACCTTTCGTATCTCGATTTATCTTTTCGACAACGGATAATTGGTCAAAGCATGCAGAAGATGCAATCCATGACCAGCAAATACCTGTTACCCGTATTCGAGTTGCGGACTTAGATGACTCTCTGGTGGATTGGTCTAGCTTTTCATTAAATGACCCCACGAAGTTAGGGCTAAAAGCACGGAAGAGCCCATTCCCACACCAAATTGAAGCAATAGAAGCTGCGAAAAAACATTTTAAAGACAACTCCAGAGGCAAATTAATTATGGCTTGTGGAACTGGAAAGACTTACACATCCCTACAAATTGTCGAAGAACTAACGCCAAAAGGTGGCACTGTTTTATTCCTTGTTCCCTCAATCGCATTACTTTCCCAAACCTTACGAGAATGGAAAAATGAAGCGGTTCGAGATTTTCGGGCATATGCAGTTTGCTCCGATAGCAAAGTTGGCAAAAGGAAAAATGATGAAGGTACCAGTGTTCCAGATCTTGCATATCCAGCCACCACAGACACAAAGAGACTCTCACTTCACTTCAAAAGTGACAGCGATGCCGATTTCACAGTAATTTTCTCCACATATCAATCAATCGAAGTTGTTGCCAAAGCCCAGTCAAATGGTGTCCCAGAATTCGATTTAATAATTTGCGATGAAGCTCATAGAACTACAGGTGTCACGCTCTCGGGAAATGATGAATCGAGCTTCGTTAGGGTCCACGACAACGACTTTATAAGGGGCAAAAAACGCCTCTACATGACCGCTACGCCGCGCATATTTGCGGAAGCATCCAAATCCAAAGCGGATGAAGCGGATGCAGTACTTGCCTCGATGGATGATGAAACCCTGTATGGAGACGAACTATATCGCCTTAACTTCGGACAAGCTGTTTCAAGAGGACTTTTGAGCGACTACAAAGTTTTAGTTCTTGCAGTATCTGAAGAACATGTGAGCAAGCAACTCCAAAAGCTACTCGCCAGAAATGGCGAAATAGAACTAAACGACGCAATCAAAATCGTTGGATGCTACAACGGTCTCCGGAAAAGAAGTGACGGCGAAGAATCCTTCATCGTGGACCCTGAACCCATGAAGACTGCAGTCGCATTTGCCCGTTCAATTAAAGACTCAAAGCGCATTGCAGAACTATTCGAAGTAGTGACAACAGCCCTGAACAAGGAAGCAAAAGAACCGGAAGCGTTGATTGCTCAAGCAGAACACGTAGATGGAACCTTCAACATACTTGCAAGAAACCAAAAACTCGACTGGCTAAAAGACACGGACACCAAAAACTCAGTCCGAGTACTAAGCAATGCGCGATGCTTGTCTGAGGGCGTAGATGTTCCTGCCTTGGATGCTGTCATGTTCTTGAACCCACGTGATAGCCAAGTCGATGTGGTGCAATCTGTTGGTCGTGTGATGCGTAAATCTCCTGGCAAGCAGTACGGCTATGTCATCTTGCCGATTACGGTTCCTGCTGGGCAGTCGCCCGAAGAAGTGCTCTCTGATAACAAGGCATACAAAGTGGTGTGGCAGGTATTGCAAGCCCTTCGTTCGCATGATGAACGCTTTGATGCCTTGGTAAATAAAATTGACCTCACGGGAAATTCGGTAGATTCACCAATCCAAATTATTAATGTTGGCATCGGTGAACCAGGAAATGATGAGCCGGCGAGTGGTGAACCCAATGCCCCGAGAGAGCAATTGTCTCTTTGGCATTTTGATGATTTTCGTGATGCGATTTTTGCCAAAATCGTTCAAAAGGTCGGACAGCGAACCTATTGGGAAAACTGGGCAAAAGATGTAGCTGAGATCGCGAAAAACCACATCTCGCGAATAACCCAATTGGTAGATGGTGCCGATGGCCTATTAGCTGAGGAATTTGAACATTTCCTAAAGGGTCTCCAGGATAATTTGAACCCGTATGTCAAACAAAAAGATGCGGTAGAGATGCTTGCCCAGCATTTAATAACAAAACCTGTGTTCGATGCGCTGTTTGAAGGGTATGCATTTACAGACACAAATCCTGTCTCAATGTCTATGAATCGAATGACCAATGCGCTAAGACAGGCATCAATAAATCTTGAGCAGGAAAATCTTGAAGGATTCTACGAAAGTGTCAGACTTCGTGCCTCTGGGATAACTGATGGCGGCGCTAAGCAGAAAATTATTAAGGAACTTTACGAGAAGTTTTTCCGCCTAGCGTTTGCGGAGACAAGCGACAAACTAGGAATCGTATATACCCCCAATGAGATCGTCGATTTTATTATCAACTCAGTCAACGATGTCTTGCAGATGGAGTTCGGAGTTGGGCTCGGTGAACAAGGAATTCATGTCTTGGATCCATTCACTGGAACGGGCACTTTCGTGGTTCGTCTGATTCAAAGTGGATTGATTTCCAAAGAACAACTCGTTCATAAATTCACTTCAGAAATTCATGCAAACGAAATTGTTTTGCTTGCTTATTACGTGGCGGCAATCAATGTTGAAGAAACATATCACGCTATTGCCCAGAACTATGAACAGTTCCAAGGAATAGTACTAACCGACACATTCCAAATGACTGAAGGTAAGGACGAGTTAGATTTACAAGGAATTTTTCCAGATAACAATGAGAGAGTTGTCAGGCAAAATCAACTTGATATTCGTGTAATTATCGGAAATCCGCCGTATTCTGTTGGTTCGTCTTCTGCAAATGATTTCGGAGTCCAAGCCAACTATCCAGACCTTGAAAAACGAATCAAAGAAACGTACGTTCAGAAGTCAAAGGCCTCACTCACGACTTCGCTTTTCGATTCTTATTTTAAGAGTTTCAGATGGGCTTCTGACCGTATCAAGGATCGAGGCGTAATAGGTTTTGTGACCAATGGAGCTTGGATAGATTCAAACTCCGCGGACGGTTTCAGGGCAAGCCTTGTTGATGAATTCACAAGTATTTTTGTATTCAATCTGCGTGGGAATGCGAGAACGCAGGGAGAAGTTCGTAGGGCAGAAGGAGGAGGGGTATTTGGCGCAGGAAGTCGAACTCCAATTGCAATCACAATATTGGTAAAAAACCCCGACAAGCAAAGTGGTTCAGAGATTCATTACTATGATATCGGAGATTATCTGAGCAGCGAAGAAAAACTCTCTATTGTCGATAATTTTATTTCTGTACAAAATGTCCCGTTCACCAAACTTGAACCGAATCGCTCTAACGACTGGATAAACAAACGTTCCGCAGCGTTTGAAACTTACCTGGCACTTGGCGATAGGGAAAACAAGGGAAATAACCCGAAAAGCATTTTCCTTACATATTCTCAAGGGATCAAAACCAACCGCGATGCCTGGGTCTATAACTTTTCTCGAGCTGCATTGATTAAAAACATTAAGCGATTGATTGAGTACTACAACAGTCAGATCGGAGTTGCTGGCAGTCCGGGCGCAGATCCCCTGGAGATAAGTTGGGATGGCACTCTGCTTGCGGATTGGAAGAAGGGAAAAATTGCCAAATTTGAAGACGGTGACGTCAGAGAAGCCCTGTATCGCCCTTTTGTGAAATCAAACTTGTATTACTCAAAAATGCTCAACAACAGTGTTTATCAGATACCAAAGATTTTCCCAAGTGGAAAGGATAATTTAGTTATTGTTGTTGCTGCGCCTGCTGATAACTGGGCGCCCGGCGCACTTGTTACAGACTTAACCCCTGATTTAATGCGAGGCGGAGGGGTGCAATGTTTCCCCCTAAAGTATTACGATGAGAGTCACAGCAATGTGGAGAGTCTTTTCGGCTCGGAAAGTCACTCCGATTCAGGTATATCAGATTTTGGTCGACAGGAATTTAGATCAAAATTTGGAAATGCAATTTCAGATTATGAAATTTTCTCCTATGTATATTTCCTACTAAATCATCCCAACTATCAAGAATCCTTTGCCGCTGACTTAAAAAAGGGTTTGCCAAAAGTTCCACTCTTAGAAAATTTTGCTGAAATAAGCAAAATAGGCGATGAGCTCATAAAACTCCATAGAGATTATGAAGGCGTCGATCCTTACAAGCTACAAATTGACTCAAAATTGACCAGTTCTGAAATTTCCAGACTCAGAATCGAAAAAATGTCTTTCGGGGCAAATCGTGACCAGTCGCTAATTAGAATGGCGCCAAACTTTGTAATTCGGGGAATTCCACCAGAAGCACATGACTTCAAAGTTTGGGGGAGGTCACCTTTAGAATGGCTGGTAGACAGATACCAGATTCGAACAAACCCTGATAGTCAAATTTTGAATGACCCAAACCTTTGGGGTGAGGAACATGGAGATTCAAGTTACCTTTTAACGCTCATTGGAAGGCTTGTAACGGTGGGCGTTCGTACTTCGCAGCTGTACCGTGAATTTGGACATTTGGAATTTAATGATTAGCTGCAGCTGCAGCTGCACGCGAAGCGTTCATTGATTTCCAAAATACCTCTACAAAGCCGGATAAGGAAACTATATGTCAACATCCTCTTTTACCACGAACCCTGTCGCTCTCAATGACTTGCTAGCTAGGTGTGAATCTGGTGAAATGCAGTTGCCCGACTTTCAACGTAGTTGGGTTTGGGATGAAGACCGCATTAAGAGTCTGATTGCGTCAATCTCTAGGGGTTTCCCGGTAGGTGCAATCATGACATTGCAAGTGGGCGGTGGCGTGGAATTTAAACCTCGAATGATTGAAGGCGCCCCGCCTGCCAAAGAATCAGCAGAGGCACTCTTGCTGGACGGGCAACAGCGTCTAACGTCTATGTACCAAGTTGCATTTCGTAAAGAGGTTGTTCACACGGTTACCCCGAAGAAAAAGAAGGTTGATCGATACTTTTACATAGACATGAAGAAATCGCTTGACCCGAATGTCTCGCGAGAGGAAGCCATAGTTGGTGTGCCTGCAGACAAGATTATTCGAGCGGACTTTGGGCGCTCAGTTCTAATGGATCTCACGTCATTGGAAAACGAAATAAAAGCTGAAATGTTTCCTGTAAATTTGGTTATGGACTCTGATGATTGGCTAAGTGCCTTTGATGAGTTCTACTTCAAAGATGAGTTTGAAATCCGTAACCCAAAGAATGTTCTCAAGAAATCATTTAAAAATGAAATTTTAGATGTTTTCAAAACTTATGCGATCCCGGTCATAGCTTTGGATAAATCCACTTCAAAAGAGGCCGTTTGTGTCGTCTTTGAAAAGGTCAATACGGGAGGGAAACCGCTTGATGCATTTGAATTGATCACCGCAATTTATGCGGCCGATGGACATGAACTCCGTAAAGATTGGTACGGCGACAGCCAAACTGTCGGTCGAGCGAAGAGATTCACTAACACTTACAAAGTGCATCAGAGCGAACCAGGCATACTTTCTGAAGTCGGAAATACTGACTTCTTGCAGGTTATCTCGCTATTTCACACTCGGGACCGACGGAGTGCGGCAGCCGGAGAAGGCAAAGTAGGTAAAGAGCTTCCTGCGATTAGCGCTAACCGAGCAGCCCTACTCAGCGTTCCATTGGACGTCTACAAACGATACGAAGGCTTGGCGGAAATAGGTTTTACTCGTGCGGCGCAATTCCTGCGAATGCTGCATGTATTCCGGCCGTATGACTTACCGTATCAATCCCAAGTAGTTCCCTTGGCTGCAATTCTGGCGGAGCTCGGAGATGACTGGGACACAAGCGCTACCAGAGAAAAAATCTCTCAGTGGTACTGGAACGGAGTCTTTGGTGAACTCTATGGATCTAGCACCGAGACACGAATCGCTAAAGACTTTGTTGAGGTTGTTGAGTGGGTAAAGGGTATTGGAGATGTGCCGGCTACTATCACGGATTCAACCTTCAGGGCCGACCGTCTCCTTACAATGCGCATGCGGCTCTCGGCGGCTTATAAGGGAGTGAATGCCTTGTTGATGAACGAAGGTGCGCTTGATTTTAGAACTGGGAAGAGATTTGAGTACACATTATTCTTTGATGAGTCGGTCGACATCCATCACATCTTCCCGCAAAAGTGGTGCGAAGATAACAAGATTGAAAAGAAAATCTACGACTCAATAATAAACAAGACTCCAATTTCATCAAAAACAAACCGCATGATTGGTGGCGCTGCGCCTAGCGCGTATCTTGAAGCGATTGAGAATAAGAAACTCATTGAAAGTCGTGAAGTTCTTGACCACGCGCTAAGAACTCATCTAATCGATGTTGAACTTCTTCGTGCTGATAACTTCGCTGAATTTATGAAGCAGAGGCAGTTAGCTCTGATTTCTCTCATTGAAAAGGCCACTGGCAAAGCGGTATACCAAGATGGAATAGATGAGTCTGGCGATTACGAAGATGATGAGATAGTTTGAAACACTTTCGCAACTCAATTTGGTTTAGTTCAGGTCTTGTTGCAGCAAAAGATTGTTTGGGGCTGAAAAAGCTCTAACGAGGTTTGTAGGGTTTAGCCCGAGTCAGCGTAATGTACCTAAGTCTCACATTAAACATTCGACCTCACCCCAAGTTCGGGATTTCTGGAGATTCCAAAGTTGCTCTATCTTTTAAAAGTATTTAGCTGGCTATCAGGATTTTGCCGTTTGTTGCCTTTTCAAACGAATGCCATCTGTGCTGTAGTGCCTCAACATGCGGAGTCTCGAGCAGGTGAGAAATACTCGTTCTAGTGATCTTCATTTGTTCCAGTGTGGGGCCGGTTACTCTAGTAGCAATTTTCAGAGAGTCAGGTTCTATTGCCCAGAAATGGGCGTCGAAAGCACGATGCACAGAGGCCGTTAAGAGCAGACTATTTCTTACATCATCAGGCCCACCGTCTGCTACGGGAATTACATGAGCAGCATCGAGCATTTTCTCAACCGAAACATCCGTTACTGCACAAGTGGATTGATAGAGGGCAAGAGACTTGAATTTGAATCCTGGATGGCGTTCAATTCGTTTAACTTGGGTCTCGGTCAACTTACGATTGATTTTCGACACAAATTCATTTGAGAAATCATCTAGTGGGTTGAAATGTGTAGTTGGTTCTTTATCCAAAGTTACAAGGCACGCACTTGCTGAATCCTCACAATTCGTTACCCAGCCAAGCCTTACGTTTCTTCGACCGCCAGAAACCTCACTGATAACAAAAATTGGAATCTCCAATATCATCGCATTTTTTAAAGATGAGATTTCTCCGAGATCCTGGCTTCCAGAACGTGCAGTTTTAGGGTAATCGTAAATCATTAGATCGCCTTCGATTTCATCCCCATAATTCCCAGCGCTATTCATGATGGAGACGGCAACACCATTAGTTGCGACGGGTTCCGTGCGACTCTTATCACGCCAAATACCATTTTGCCCACGGTAAAGATCTAGATCTCTGATTTCCTGAGCATTCAAATTTGGCCAATTGGGGGACTGCTGCAGTCTCTCCCACTGTTGCATGCGCCAAGACATCTCTAGTTCAATCGGCGACATAAGCTCAGCTTGCCAGATCTGATGTCAATTTGCAGTTATTTATGGGCATGAAAAAAGCCGTACCCAAGGGTGCGGCTTTTTAAATATTTAAAATCTAATGTGCTTCAATCGCTCCAGCTTCACTGGCCGCATGCAATGCGTGCTCCTGGTGTTCGCGGGCTGCCTGTAGTTCCTCGGCGGTAGGTACTGGCACATTGTCCTTGTAATACCACGACGATAGGCGAGTGCGGATCTTGGCTGAACGAGCCTTTGGATTGCGCACGCCGTCCTTGTCTTCGGCAGGCAATGCAGCCATTGGTGGCACATCAACCTTGCCCAAAATCATGGCTGCTTCTTCCATCGAGATCGGTTCATGAATCTCGATGAACTCACCATGCGGAAGGCGCAAGATGCGGCCAGTCTCGTAACCATGCAACAACTTGTCGTTGTCGCGGCGCTGCAGGCTTAGGCAGATGCGCTTGGTGATTACAAAGCCAATCGGCGGCACCACAAATAGCAAGATGCGGAAACTCCAAATAAGCGTGTTAATCGAGAGGTTGAACGAGGTAGCGATGATGTCGTTACCACCGGCAATCCACAAGATTAAGTAGAAGCTAAGCGCCATCACACCAAGAGCGGTGCGGGTAGGGGCGTTGCGCGGCCGATCAAGCAAATGATGTTCGCGCTTATCGCCAGTAACCCAGGCTTCAATCCATGGGTAAAGGCCAAGAGCGGTGAACATGATGCCCGGAATAATTAGCGCCGGAATCAAGATGTTCCAGCTGATGGTGTGGCCAAAAGCAGATGTCTCAAGGTTCGGCGTAACACGCACAGCGCCATCAAGCCAACCGATGTACCAGTCGGGCTGCGAACCTGCAGTGATCTGTGATGGTGTGTAAGGGCCATAAAGCCAAATCGGGTTGATGGTAACTAGGCCAGCGATCAGGGTAGTGATACCAAACACCACGAAGAAGAAACCGCCAGCTTTAGCCATGTAGATCGGCAGCAAGCGGTAACCAACCACATTGCTTTCGGTGCGGCCTGGGCCAGGGAACTGAGTGTGCTTTTGGTAAACCACCATCAGCAAGTGGGCCGTAACTAGGCCAAGCAAAATGCCTGGAATTAGCAGAATGTGAACTGAGTACAGGCGTGAGATGAAATCTGTGCCCGGGAATTCGCCACCGAATAAGAACATGGCCACGTATGTGCCAACAAGTGGAATGGCCTGCATGATGCCTTCAGCAATGCGAAGACCAGTGCCCGAAAGCAAATCGTCCGGTAGGGAATAGCCAGCGAAACCTTCAAGAATTGCAAGGGTTAGTAGGCCAGTGCCGATAACCCAGTTGATTTCACGTGGCTTACGGAATGCGCCAGTGAAAAACACGCGAAGTAAGTGCACCGAAACCGCCGCCACAAAGAACAACGCAGCCCAGTGGTGAATCTGGCGCATCAACAAACCACCGCGAACATCAAACGAGATGTTCAAAGTAGAAGAGAATGCCTCAGACATCTTCACGCCTTTAAGCGGAAGGTATGAACCGTTGTAGATAACTTCGGTCATCGATGGCTTGAACCACAAAGTTAGGTAGGTGCCCGAGAGCAACAAGATGATGAAACTGTAAAGTGCGATTTCACCCAGCATGAACGACCAGTGATCAGGGAACACCTTGGTGAGTAGGCGCTTCATGAATCCGGCAGGCGCAAGGCGCTCGTCTACATAAACAGCTGCTTTACCAACTGGTGTAGTTGGATCTTCATAATGAGTGGTACTCATTAGCCACGCTCCCAAAAACTAGGTCCTACTGGTTCGGTGAACCCTTGCTG
>Ga0214919_10007085_pt1 | contig 15234 bp, 14 predicted proteins | sample LL1503_MetaG_FD_177994 | JGI IMG/M metagenome (GOLD analysis project Ga0214919, IMG submission 177994) | Freshwater microbial communities from Lake Lanier, Atlanta, Georgia, United States - LL-1503 | ecosystem: Environmental > Aquatic > Freshwater > Lake | place: USA: Georgia | collected... | reverse complement strand
GCCGGAGCCAAAAGTAATATAGATGCGGCAGCAGGAATTGTTCCCGGTATTTGTTTATTTAAAGGAGGTTCTAAAAACATTAAAAGAAAAATAAAAAATATCACTAAACAATATAAGAAGATGAAAAGAGGAAGCAAAAAAATGAAAAGTCTTAAAACGCGCCTTAGAAGTAGAATGGCTTCTAGACATCTTTCCAGAACATTTTTAGGAGGAAGAACTAGACGTCACCGTAAACGCCATAGTCGTAGACAACGTGGAGGGTATGCTCAATATTTCAACAATTATCCTTATACGCCTTCCTATTCTCTAGGAGGAATTTTGCCTGCGAATGAATTAGCGCTAGCAAACCCTCCACCATTTAAACTACTATCCGCAGTGGTGGATAATTATAACCATTACAAGGGTGTGGGGGAACCTAGCAAAGGACATTAAATAATTTTCATGTATAAATTATATAAGTTATATAAGTTATATAAGTTATATTAAATATTTTTGATAAAGTTATAAACACGTAATACTATCTGTAATTTTTTATTTTTTAAATTTTAAAAAACAAGTGCCGGTTAAATACTTATCTTTAGGTTTTTCTTCTATGACTACTTCTTCTTCACACTCTTCATCTGAATCATATGCAATGCTTTTATCCGTTGAACTATTACTTCTTTCAGAAACAGATTTGTTCGTTTTTTTTATTAGATTACATTCTTTTTTTTCTGTTATTATTTGTTTTGGAGTAAATATAATTTGCCATTTACTTGTATCTGACGTATAAGATTCACTCGTTGTGTAAATTATTTTATAATTTTCTTTCTTGTAAAAGGTTTTTCTCTTACGCCATTGGTTTTGAAATAATTCATGACTATCTATAATATCAACAACTATTGGACTACTATGTTTCTCTCTAAGAATTCGACCTACACTTTGTTCTATATCTGTTTTTGGTGTGGCCATAATAAGGGTTGTTAACGTTTTAATGTCAAGAGCCTCTGCGGCCATAGAATAAGTTGCGATGACTACCTTTTTGCTCTCAGTTTCTTTTAATGCCGCTTCTTTCATTCCACCAACATAATAACCGACTGTTGCTATATTTCTGTGCGAAATTGCGTCGTGTAAATATTTTAAAACATTTTTATTATGTGCTAGAATCATGATTTGCTGATTTGGGTTTGTCTCAAGCATATTAGAAAGAACCTTCAAAATAAATTCGCTTCTTCTATTATATTCACATAATTTTGAAATCATTGAACTATATGCTGGATTCCCTCTAAAGTCCGTCTTTACTTCATTAAATTCTTCGTCATCTACTTCATATTTAATTGCGTGAACTATAACATTCATAGGTTCATCTCTCTTACCTTTAAAAATAACCTCACCTAAAAACATCTTAAATACTTTGGTTGTTCCATCTTTTCGGTTCATTGTGGCACTTAGTCCAAGCATATATTTTGTTACTAATTTGAATAAAGAGTTCGAAAAAACCTCGCTAGAAATGTGATGGACTTCGTCTATGATTGTAAGACCGAATGTTTCAAAAGTTTCACTTGGATATTCTTTCATAGAGAGGCTTTGTAACATACCAATAACTATATCTTTATCCTCTATATCAATTATTTGTCCCTGAATTTTACCAACGCGCGCTTTCGGAAGAAATTGTTGTATCCTCTCTATCCATTGATTCATTAAGAACTCTTTATGAACAATTACTAGTGCTTTCTTTTTGAGTTTAGATAATACATATAATGAAGCCGACGTTTTCCCCCACGCGCAAGGCAACTCTAATAAACCGCCGCCATATTTAACGTCATTACAATGTTGGATAAATTTATTGACAACCGGTTCCTGATAATCACGTAATATCCCGGCAAACTCCAAATTTATATCTGTTCCTTCATTCACTTTATATTGTTTAGGAGGACCAAAGTTTTCTACACCATAATAATGTGGCACGTAAAATTTATTTGCTGACTCACGATAAGCCGGAAACGATTTTTGGTTATCATTCATAGGCGACCCCATAACAAATGGTTTAATAGTTAAATCATTTCTTATTTGTTTTTGTTTCTCAACAGTAAGTTCATTTTTAGATATTGTGTATCCTTTTTGTCCAAGATAAGCATTTATTTCCATTTTTAGATTGTATTTAATATTATTTAGTGAATTATGTTTATATCCTTTTGATAAAGGTTTTTATGTTTATCGTATATTTTTACTCTATATTTTTTACTCTATATTTTTTACAGATTTCAAGTTTTTAGTTGTATAAATAAAAAATCTATGGTTATGATATATGGAAAGTTTTTCAAGTTTATTTAAAAAGGAGAATAGAACTGAACTTGTCTTAGTTATATTGTTTATTTTATACTTAATTTTAGGATTTAAAACACCGGAACCCATTGCGAATCTTATTGACACATTAGCAGGAAAAATTGTTATTTTTATAATTGTAATTTATTTATTCATGCACACACATCCCTTTTTAGCAATATTAGCGGTATTTGTTGCTTATAATTTAATTCGTAGGTCTTCCATGATAACAGGTTTAGACGCTCTTCAAAAGTATGCGCCATCTGAAGAAAAAAAATCCTCTCAATTTACAGCGTATAACCAATTCCCTTATACTTTAGAACAAGAGGTTGTGGCAAAAATGGCTCCTATAGCGCAGTCCGGTTATTCTATCAATCAAGCATCATATAAACCACTATTGGATAATCTCCATGATGCTTCTTCTATTTAAATAATAAAAATAATGTGTTAAATTTTATTATTTAAGATTTAAGGTTTTATATTTAAGATTTAAGAAATAGAATATTTAAGTATTTGTTTTTGCTATTGTAGGCATTTGAATGTTAATTTTACCGGTAGTTACGTAAGCGTATAACAAATTAAATATAAAAAATGTAAAAATAAATAAAAGACATCCTATAATTACTTGGAACAGTATTTTGAAAAATTGACTATTTATTGAACCAGTTAAATTATATGATGAAGGGTTTTTAGCATACTCTACAGGTGTCTCTTCTTTTGATGAACCGGTTGGTTTACAAGATATGTATATACCACTGCTTTTAACTTTGTTATTAGGTCCTATTTTATTGAAAAATAAGTTGTTGCCTGGGGTTGGGAGAGGAAAAGGATCTATTATTTGTCCTAAAGTATTTAAAATAGAACTGTTTAATGGAATAGCATATAAATTACCGAATACAATCCAATTCGTTGTATCATTTGTGTAACTATAAAATGGTTTCATTGGAATTATTTTTTGCAAAGTGAAACCGGATATATTTAAGTTGGTTGATTCATCTTGTGCTGGAGCATTTGTTGCTACATCTTGAATAATATCACTTATAAAATTTGTGGCTTCGGTTGTTTCACTTGATGAAATGATTGGAATTGCTACACTTAATAGATTGCCTCCAGTTGCTGGTGAATGCTCTATAATAATTTCGGCGTTTGAATATGAACTGTCGAATGTATGAATAGACGGAGATACAATCATTATTTTGCTTACATTATATTTTTGAGTATTATATGTAACTGGTGGTTCACGTGATCCGTCAACCGTTAAACTAATCATAACGCCTTCATTTGTTGCCGTTAAATTACTTTCGGGATACGAAAAACTATATGCACATTTCAAATCACAAGGCCCATTTATATTTTTGGATGTTATATTAATATTTTGTGTGGTCATTAATATAACTATATAAATAAAAATATTAATTTATTTATATAGAATGAATTTAACTAAAGGAAAAATAACTAAATTATACAATAAAAAAAGACAAACTTTAAAAAGAAAAATAAATAAAAAAAAGAGTTCAAATAAAAGCAAAACATTTAGAAGAAACAGAAAAATTAATTTAGCGAGAAAATCTTTGAAAAGATTTCATAATAAAAAAGTTGGAGGAGGTGAAGATGAAGATAAAAAAAAAGGTCAAGGTGAAGATGACGGTAAAAATGACGTTGTGGATGTTAATGATATTAAGTTAGAAGAGGAAAACAATGAACTGGTAAATAATGCTATAAATACTACTACAACAGATCCTGAATTACTTTCTAATGACTCAAATATAAACAACAATGCTCTAGAAACTTATGAACTACCATCAGCAAACGCATCGGCAGCAGAAGAAGCGGCGACAGTAGACGCATCGGCAGCAGACGCATCGGCGACAGTAGCCGCAAATGACCAAACAAATAAAAAAGAAACAGAAGAAGCAGAAGCAGACTTAAATGGAGAAGCACAAACAGCAATTCCAGTAACAGAAGCAGCACTAACCGATTCTAAAACAGAAGAAATAAAAAATGAAATAGTAAAGGATGCTTTAAGAGATAATACAAATCCTGAATTTGCGTCTTCTGATGTAGTTGCTCTAGAAAATGCTGTAGTAACAGAAGCAGTAACAGAAGGACAACCAGTAACAGTAACAGAAGCCGTAACACAAGTAACACAAGGACAACCAGAAGCAGTAACAGAAGCCGTAACACAAGTAACAAAAGGACAACCAGTAACAGTAACAGAAGCACCAATTCCAGAAGCACAAACACAAGTAACAGTAACAGAAGCACAAACAGCAATTCCAGTAACAGAAGCAGCACAAACAGCAATTCCAGAAGCACCAGTAACAGAAGCAACAATTCCAGTAGCAGAAGCACCAATTCCAGAAGTAACAGAAGTACCAGCAGAAGATCAATCACTTGTAACTCAAGTAATGCCACCACCAGAAAAAGCACCTAAACCTAATCTATCTGGCATGTCTGTTCCACCTGACCAACAAAATGATAAACTAAGTCAAGCAATTGACACTGTAGTTGATTACATTGCTGATAAAGTATCTGAAAAGGTTAATATTAACGTTTCTAGTTCAGGTTACCAATCTCAAAACGCTTTTGATGCATTACCTGTAATGACAGAAACAATGGCATCATCAAAGGGAACAACAACTGGAGGCAAAAAGCGAAAAACCCGCAAATTTAAATTAACCAAAAAAAATAAAACAAGAAGCAGAACTTAAATAATATAAAATAATAATTCATTATAAAATTATTTTATACAAAAGGCAAATACTTAATGGTATCATTATCGTAAACCGTTACTTTATAGGTTTCATTTACACCTTCAATATAGACCTGGTCTCCCGTATAAAGTTTATCACACCCATTCTCATTCGTACAACTTCTACCAGCACGCGATATTGGTAATTTAACATTGTTGTGCTGATTACTTGTAGAATAATATTGCCATTTATCTCTATTCGTAAATAGCGGGCGACCCATCAACGGTATTATACTATCTTTACTAGACCCATTTGCAGGCGTTAAAATACCCAATTGTCTATATGCGGTATCTACAGCCCCTACATTTGTAGAAATATTAATGGGAACCGTGCCAGGAGGAACAGCATTAAAACCTGGAATAAAATAACGTTCGTCTCTTAAAGGCGGCGCATAAGGATTCAATAATGGGTCCCCAGGCAAATTTGTATAAGGCCAACTAGGCATTAAACCAGCGAACCACCCACCGCTATCCTCTCTTTGGGTTTCTTTGATAACTATTTTTTCGGAGGGTTTGTTGTTTACAGTTATGTTTTGACCTTTAACATTACTATAAATTAAATACCCAATAATAAATAAACAAATAAATAAGAAAAACATGGAATAATTCTCAATACATATAACACCTGGAGGACACTTTTTCATATTATATTATGATATTATTAAAATATAAGATGACAAACAAAAATCATATGATAACTTATTGTTTTTGTTGAGTTCCTAAATTACCAGACATTTTTTTTGCCATATCTAATAGTCCTTCCATTCCGCTACCACCTTTATCCATGCTTGTCATCATCTCTTTTGCCTTTTCAGCCATAGGCAACATTTTGTCAATCATGGGCGCCATGGATTTCATAGATTCGGCTAATTGCATTTGTTGTTTCATTAATCGTTGTGTATCTTCCGTTAAATTCTTTATTCCATCGCTTCCTAAGATTTTATTTAAATCATCATAAGCGTCTTCGATTGTTGCAGCGTAATCTATTTTTGAAGTTGCGTTTTTCTTACGCCCAACTTCAAATCCTGATTTTTCATCGTTCACATTTGAAGAAACTACTGGGTCTTCTTCAACCGTAGGTTCTTGTTTGTTATTGTCCATCTCGGGTTCTTCCTTCACTTCTTCTTTTTTATTCTCCATACCTTCAACGTTATAATTTAGTTGGTTCATAGCAAATAAATTTACTATAAAAAGAGGAATACCTAAAATAATAATCATATTTTTACTAAAGTATCTAACCAAAACGGCTAATACTATGAAAAATAATACATTGTTAAATTTACCCATAACCATATATCCGATTACATTCAAAAAAGCCATAAGTGAAACGATTTTTAAAACCCATTTATTCGTCAATATTTTAGATACAGTGGAATTGAGGTTCATTATATATATCATATTTAAAAAAAAATTGAAAAATTTTAAATATAGTTACTATTAATAATATTAACAATACTAACAATATTAATTTTTAAAATGCCTATTTCAATTGTGAATGAATCTGATTCTAATTCCGAAACCGAGTTAGAATATTTATTAGAAGACCATGAAAATGCGGACTATGAAACTATGTATGAACCTGAAGAAAGTTCCCTAACAAAATATAATATAGTTCTGTGCGAATTATATAATAATAAACTACACGGTAATGCGAATAATAATATAAATTATCATTATTTGGTGCATTCGCGTTTTAAAAATTTAAATATGAATATTATAAATGAAACAAGTATCAATCGCAAATTAGATTATTTTATTTTATCCGCAACAGAATCAAATAAAATAAACAATAACCGCATTAGAAATTATAAAAATATCATTACCAGTGAACGCTATATTAAACCGGAGATAGCGCAATGTATTTATTTACCAACACAGGAATGCGTTGCTATTTTAAAAACATTTTGGATTCGTTTAATTCAACGTAAATGGAAAAACATTTTATCCGAAAGGAAAAGAGTATTGGAAAAGAGGAACAATATAATTTCCATCGTATATAGAGAAATTTATGGCACTTGGCCAAACGGTTGTTTACGTTATCCGAGATTGCGTGGTATGCTTTCAAATCTTATGTCGTAGGTTTATTGACTTTTAGTGGAACTTCTTCTGCTGGAACTTCTTCTGCTTGTAGCAGAATGCCTTCGACTTGTGGACCGTCGTTGACTTGACGCAGGGGTCGATAGTGTAGTAATTTTTCTTCTTTGTGTTCTTTTGTTATAAACAAACCCACCACGTTGCTTTCTTAATTTTTTAGTTTTTCTGGTTTTTTTGGATTTTCTTAATTTTTTAGTTTTGCTTAATTTTCTTAATTTACCGCCTCGACGAACAGGTTTAAATTCTAGTTTATCATTATTTACGTCATAATATAATTTATCATTTATATAGTTTTGAACGCTTTCTAAATACATTTTTATTTCCGATCTATTTAATTCTTGGGGGTTTAAACTATTTTTAACTCCATCAAATAAACCTTTTTCTTCATTTGATATATTTGTATTAGTTAAACCTTTGTTTGAAAGTTCAATTATTTGTTCTACACTCAAATCATTTGTTCCACCGGAATTATTATTGATTTTTAGCATTGGATATCTAGATGAAGAATTAGTACCATTATTACTACCATTATTCGTGCCATTATTATTGCTATCAAGCATAAACTCTATTTCCTTAATAGATTGATTAATTGTTTCAATTGCTCCATTTACATTACTTTCATTTTTATCATCTCCCGCAAATAAATCATCTAGATTATTGGTTAAGTCAGTAATTATATTATTAGCAGCGTCTATTTTTGTTTGTAAAGCAAGGTTTTTCGCTTTTAGAGTTTCATTTTCTGATTGCAAACTATCAATTTGTGTCTGCGTGTTTGTTTTATTATCATTGCATTCTTGTAACTGACTTGTTAACTGTTCGATTTCTGTTTGTAATTCTGTAATTCTGGCTTCATTTTGTGATAAAGTTGTGTTTTTTTGTTCTAGTTCTTGAGCAGCAATTTGTTGTACTTCATCAATCTGTCTTTTTCTTTCGTCTAATGATATATTTTGGTTAGATAAGACCTCGTTAATTTTTTTAATTTCTGCATTTAGGGTTTCATTTTCTGCCGCAAGTCTGTCTTTTTCTTCAGTTAAAGCATTTAATCGGTCGGTTAATTCCTTATTGGCGTTTTGTAAAGTAGCAATTTGTTCTTTTAATCCGGCAATTTCAGCAGTGTTACTTTGAATTGAATTATCATTCGTTTTAGTCTGATTTTCTAAACTGGATAATCGGTCTTTTAACGCTTTTATTTTTTCTGCTAAAGCTCTAATACGTTGATTTATTTGCTGTAAATTACCCAACAATTGTTCTCTGAATTGACTCTTTTTTCCAATATTTTGTTTAATTATTTCGTTCTTATTACTAAGATTTGTAATAATTTGATCAAATCTGGATACTAAATCTTCACTCATATATTAAATATATATAAATTATTTTTATAAGTCATTTATAATAGTATCTGTGTTTTCAATAATTGAATTTAACCCTTTCTTAATAGAATTTATTTCACGCATTATTTTGGCTTGCTCCACCTTAGCATCTTCTATATTATGCTTGCTGATTTTTTCAGTAATGGCTAAATCATTCATATATTCGTTTAATAATTGGAGGGCTCTAATTTGGTCCTGTTTTTGTTGAGAAATATATTTATAATACGTCGCATAATCATTTCTAATATCGTGTAAAAAATCGTTGTTTTTTGAGATAAAACGGATTTTTTTTTGTTTGTCAAGCAACATTCTACTTTTCGCCTCAATAACCTCTTGTAACTGTATAAATTGCTGCTCTTTTTCGGTTAATAATATTTTAATCGGAATTATATCCATTCTTAAAATAACCGATTATTTTAATATTTAAAAAATAAATTTAAAATCTTTGTAATATTATATTTAGGATGTCAAAAACACTAATAGAACCTTTGCTAGCGCCAGACGATAATAGATTTGTAATGTTTCCGATTAAATATCAGGATATATGGGATATGTATAAGAAACAAGTGGATTGCTTTTGGCGAGCCGAGGAAATCGATTTAACGAAGGATTTTAGTCAATGGGAGACCTTAACTGCGGACGAGAGACATTTTGTTTCGATGATTCTTGCGTTTTTCGCTGCGAGCGATGGAATCGTTTTGGAAAACCTGGCTTCACGTTTTATGAATGAAATACAAGTTTCCGAGGCTAGAGCATTTTACGGTTTCCAAATTGCGATGGAAAATATACATAGTGAAACGTATTCTCTCTTAATTGAAACATATATTAAAGATAAAGTAGAAAAGAACCGTCTTTTCAATGCTATAGAGCATTTTCCCTGTATCAAAAAGAAGTCCGATTGGGCGCAAAAGTGGATTCATGATAACCGCAGTAGTTTCGCTACACGTTTGGTCGCGTTTGCCTGCGTAGAAGGTATCTTTTTTAGCGGCGCATTTTGTAGTATTTTTTGGTTGAAGAAGCGTGGTCTTATGCCCGGTCTCACTTTTAGTAATGAATTGATTTCCAGAGATGAGGCTTTACATTGTGAATTTGCCGTCCTTTTATATTCAAAGATGGTGAAAAAATTGGACAAATCGCGTATCCATGAAATCATCAAAGAGGCCGTTGAGATTGAAACCGAATTTATTTGCGATGCGTTGCCGTGTCGTTTAATAGGAATGAATTCTGAATTGATGACACAATATATTCAGTTTGTTGCTGACCGTTTATGCTTACAACTTGGTTACAAAAAAATTTATAATGTCAGCAATCCGTGTCAGTTCATGGACCTAATAAGTCTCGAGTCAAAAACAAATTTTTTCGAAAAAAAAGTAGACTCTTATGCTCTGGCAAATAAAGATACAACCGACGCTTTTGAAATGAGCGAAGATTTTTAATAAGAATAAAATGCCTTTGGTGTATTTTTTATCCAGTAATCCAATTCTTCTTTTGTGATATGTGGTTGCCAACGTAAAATATTGTCCTCCGTAAATTTATAGTCGTCTTCTATTCCTTCATAATAATCGTCGTTTAATATATATTTTGCGATGAATTGCGCGTTTACTTTTTGCGTATGTAAAATCGTTAGAAACCTTAGACCCATTGTATTCCTCTCTAATTCCTCTTGCGAATATTTATTTTTATTTTCTTTTTTACGTAAATCCTCATTCGTTATGGTGAAGTTTGACGTCAATTGTTCCACTTCTGGGTCTTTTTTATAGTCCATATATTATTTATTGTGGCGGACTTTAAATAGGTTATAAATAAATATACTTTATTGTGTTATAAATTATATTTAAAATTGAAATAAATTAAATATAATTACGTCAAAGTATAATGTATTTAATGGAAAATAACACGCAAGTTAAGCAATTAAGATATGGTACAACTGTAATTTGTAATGGAAAAATTGGAAAAATTAAATCTATTTCAAACACAGATAACGTAAATGTACAACTATTAAAAGACAACTCAATAATATCTATTGAAAAACGCGCTCTTAAAATTGTTCCTCATGGCAAAAATGAATTAATAAAATACAACAATGTATATTACGTTATTGGTGATATTTCAGTAGATATTAATTTACCTATATATCATCTGGAATACGTAAATTCTGGCAAGTCAAAAAAGAAATGTTGTTTGAAAATATCATCAATAGATAAAAATATTACTAGCATTGATAAACAACAGCAAGATAAGACTATTGCATATTTGAAATTTATTGATAGACATAATTCAACAGTTAATTATTTAAATAAAAAAACTGGAAAACTATTTGAAAAGATTGATTACAAAACAATTGACATCGACATGAATACTTTATTGAACCGTTGTAAATTAAGAATAAATCAATTAGATAAAATATGCAATACTATGAAAAAATGTCAGGATTTAAATATTCAAATTAAATTTATTATAATAAATCCATTTAATTTTATTACTCAAGATTTTCAATTAATATCTTATAAAAAGGCTGAAACCATATGCAATGATTATTCATTAATAATTGATTTTAAAATTAAATTAGAGAAGTGGACTTATAATATGTTTTTAATGGAAAAAAATACATTTTATATACCCAAGTGGTTATATGAAACCGAAATTAAAAAATTTTGTTCAATTAGACAAGAAAACCCCATAAATTTTAAAAATTTTATAAAAACTATAATTATTGAAAAAAAAATAAATAATGAGGTTTTTATAACGACTAATTATTTGTTAGAAATTGAAAAAAACATGTCTGACTTAATGATGGAATTATTTGACAAAGACTTGTATGACGTAAGCGACAATGAAATGAACGAATTAATTAATTTATATGAAGAACAAACCAAAAAAAGGTTAAGTAACGATACGTTTTCTTTGGAACCTGAACAAAAAAAAAGCGTTATTAATTCAATTAAAAATAAGTTTTCAATTATAACTGGTCCTCCTGGAACAGGGAAAACGGAAATTTTAAAATGTATAAATTTTGTTTTATATGAATTATATAAAAAAAATAAAAAATCTAATCAAAGTGATGAAGAAGAAAACATTGATGGAGAAGAAGAAAACATTGATGGAGAAGAAGAAAACATTGATGGAGAAGAAGAAAATATATCGGATGATGAAGAACTTGAAAGCATTAATTATGATATCTCGGAATATAATGATACTTCTGAAATTTGCATTGATTGTTTTGATGAAAATAAAAATAAATTCGTAAACCCAAAAACAATCGGACTAATGGCGCCAACTGGATTAGCATTTATCAATATGCAAAAAAACCAATTAGGAAAACATTATAATAAGGAAATCTCCGGAACATGTCATAGATTATTATATCATACAATCCCAAATATAATGAGACATAAAAATCCTAACTATTGTGATTGTGAAGATAAGTGTAAATATAATATGGAACTAAAAATGATACAACTTGATGAATCATCTATGTTAGATACATTTGTTCTTTACGATTTATTAAAAGTATGTAAATATTTTAATGCTAGGTTAATATTACTGGGTGACGTTGAACAGTTACCATCAATTGGACCTGGTAAAGTATTAAATCAATTAATAGAGTCTGAAGTATTTTCAGTAACAAAATTAACTAAAATAAAAAGGCAGAATTCAGGAGCACTAGTCAATAATATTTTAAAAATGAGTAAAAATATTGTTCAAATATCTGATTTTATTGACGATACAATGATGTTAATTAATATAGATAAATACATTATAAATAAAGAAATAAATACAGATGAACTTGAAAATTTAATAAATAATTTTAATTTAAATAAAAATAACACAAAATTTATTACAGGATTTAATACAGACAAAAAAATATTTAATACTACAAAAATTAATAATTTAATTCAAAATAGATTTAATCCGGAAAATACTGATAGGGATTTCGATAACATTCCATCTAATAATAAATATCATAATAGTTTTATCTTCAGAGTAAAAGATAAAATTATAAGAACTGAAAATGATTATTCGTCAGAAAAAATGAGAGCAAACGGGGAAGAAGCACAAATATTAAATTTTGATGGAACAAAAGTTACTATTCAATATTCAGGTGTAGAAGATAAACCAGAAAAAATAGGAATTGATGAGTTATACGAGAATTTTATATTGAATTACTGTGTTACTGTTCATAAATCGCAAGGAAGTCAATATGAAAATGTTGTGTTCTTTATTGAACCAGACCAAACCTTCACTGATAAAAAATCTATTTATACAGCAATATCCAGAGCAAAAACAAGATGTTTTGTTATTTCTAGAGAAAATGATTTTATTAATTTACAGAATAACTCTAAAAAAATTGATTTTAAAGTGTCTCTATTTATGAAAGAATCTGATAATTATGAATTTCCTAATTAACTTCGTACGTCCTTAGACTGGTTCCTTGTCAATAAAAACTTGCTTCGATATATTTTTTATTATTTTTTCTTCTTTTTCGTAATCGTTATCGCCAGAGCCGCCCATTGATTCAATAATAATCTTATTATATTGGTCGGAGAATTTGGAATGATAAGTATTACAATCTGGATGCTTTTCTTTAAATTTGGGTATTAAATTTTGATTCTTACAAGTCACTTTTCTAACAACCTTATGTAGTTTTTCTTTCTCTTCATCTTTTTCCCATTTATTCTCATCTTTAATATACATTGTTTCCCTCTTTTTATCCGTACAGTGAACGGGTCGTTGGGTAATATCAAGTTTTTTAAGGTTTTTAACAATTATATTTGAAATGCCTGCAACGTAACCTAATTCTCCGACACCTTCTAAGTCAGACAATTGTAATTTTATGGAATCAACAAAATCGGTAATATTCATAGCATCTTTACACGTTTCGTTTAAAAAGAAATTCAAGTTGAAGGCTTTGTTATGCGAGTTCGTATGAGTAGTAATATTATTATGAGTGCCATTTTTAATAACCTCCATCATCATATTTTGCTGTTCTATCATCATTGTTTTCAATTCTTTATTTTCATTAATTAACATCATAATTAAGTTTTTATCTGGGATTTCGTCATATTTTTCTTCATCCGTTTCACTTTCAGAATCTTTTTTTATTTTACATTTTTGTTTGTGTCTCCATAAACCGGTTCTATCTTTATATTCTTTGCCACAACTTTCACAGCAAATATTTGCCATTTTTTTGCCATTTTTGCCATTTTCAGTTGCTAAATTGTTGAAATTGCTGGATTTTATATGTTTTGTAGTAAGTAAATGTGTATCCCAGTTATATTTTTTATAGCATTTATAGTCACACGATTCACAATAAAATTTAACTGCCAGTGTTTTGCCATTTTCAGTTGCCGAAATGTTGCTAAACGTTGCCATAAAATAGGGAAAGAAAATATTTTTAAGTTTTAATTATAAAAATAAAAAAAAATTATCGTAACAAAATTGAAAAACTTTTTTCAACAACCAGACCATAAAAATTTTTATGGTCACAAATTTTGTTTTTGAGCAAACTATTTTAGGTTTTTCAATTTTGGACATTTTTTTTGTCCATTTTTGAAAAGTTAAAAAAAGTCTTGAACTAAAAAATACGATATTTTATATAATAAATGTATTTTCATACTTAAAGAAAATAAATTTGTTTTTATTGGTTAAAAATGTTACTTATCAATAAACACTTGTTTCGATATATTTTTAATTATTTTTTCTTCCTTTTCATACTCATTATCACCAGAACCTCCCATAGATTCAATAATAATCTTGTTGTATTGGTCGGAAAATTTGGAATGATACGTATTACAATCCGGATGTTTTTCTTTAAATTTTGGTATTAAATTTTGATTCTTACAAGTGACTTTTCTAACGACCTTGTGTAACTTCTTTTTCTCTTCATCTTTTTCCCATTTATCTTCATCTTTAATATACATGGTTTCCCTTTTTTTATCTGTACAATGAACGGGTCTTTGCGTAACATCAAGACCCTTAAGATTCTTAATAATTATATTAGAGATACCTTCAACGTAACCTAACTCGCCGACACCCTCCAAATCAGCCAATTGTAATTTTATGGAATCAACGAAATCCGTAATGTTCATAGCATCTTTACACGTTTCGTTTAAAAAGAAATTCAAGTTGAAGGCTTTGTTATGTGAATTCGTATGAGTATTAGTAATATTAGTAGTGTTATTTGTTCCATTTTCTATTACTTTCATCATCATATTTTGTTGTTCTATCATCATTGTTTTCAATTCTTTATTTTCATTAATTAACATCATAATTAAATTTTTATCTGTAACTTCATCGTATTTTTTTTCTTCTTCTAGAAGACAATTCTTTGTTGAACATATATTATTTGACTTGTGTTTCCATAATCCGGAATTTGTCATAAATTTTTTACCACAATCACAAAAAAAATTTTTTTCAAGTTTTTTTATTTCCACGTGATTTCCATTGACAGCATTTATATGTTTTGGTCTTATTATGTGTCTATCCCAATCTCCCTTTTGTGAGCATTTAAAGTTACAGTAACTACAATGATAATTTAAAAAGTTTTTTTCAAGTTTTTTAATTTCCTTAATATCCATATATAGGAAATAGAAAAAAACTTTTCATACTTTTATAAAAAATAAAAAAAAATTTATCGTAACAAAATTGAAAAACTTTTTTCTACAATGAGACCATAAGAATTTTTTATGGTCTTAACGAAGGATTTTCGCATAA
>Ga0214919_10007084_pt1 | contig 15234 bp, 28 predicted proteins | sample LL1503_MetaG_FD_177994 | JGI IMG/M metagenome (GOLD analysis project Ga0214919, IMG submission 177994) | Freshwater microbial communities from Lake Lanier, Atlanta, Georgia, United States - LL-1503 | ecosystem: Environmental > Aquatic > Freshwater > Lake | place: USA: Georgia | collected... | reverse complement strand
AGTCTTTCTCTCGCGTAGCCCTGAGATAATAAAAAATTAGATAGAACCCCTAAAAGTTGGGGGTTTTATTTTTTTTTTGAATTAGCAAAAAGTAAAAATTGTGTCTTCATATCGCCCCCGAGATACCTAAGTTGTTTATAGTTGGCAATACCCGAGTCGCCAGTCTATGTGGAAAAGTATTTCTTAAATAGACTTGACTTCTTATCAATAAAATGGGATAATTTTTTCAGTAGAGGCAACCAGCCAATACAAGACGAAAGACGAAAGGACAAGACTAATGACTAAAACTGTCATAGTCGAGAAAGTGGTTGAAACCACTATCTCATCAAGTACGGCAATCGTCGCACTTGACACCACTAACGCTAAAGACTTATTGGCAAAGTTAGACGCTAATAAATCTGCTCGTAAGGCTCTTGAAGCCAATTACGATTCTTTACAATCTGAAATCTACGCCCTACTTGGATACACCAAAGTATCAAACAAGTGGGTCGGAAGTGCTGAACAAGGCACTATCGGCGGTATCCCTGTTGTAACTGTCAGCACCGTAAATGCTGAAAAGTTTAACAAGAACGCGCTATTGGCTGACAAGCCTGAACTTCTGCCTATCATTGAGGCTTACACAGAGCCTAATCCTTACAAAGTCCTAAAGACAGTAAGGTAATACTCCCCGAAAAGCCCCCACCGGAAGGTGGGGGTTTTTTCTTGCCTAAAACTTTTTTACTTTTTGCTAGGGACGCCGGTGCTAGTCAGATTCTGAAATTGTTTATAGTTTGCGGGGTCAAAAACTTTTTCTCTTGCTTACTTGACTTTTCTATATAAAAGTGTAAAATTAAGGTGTTGGTAAGACAACCCAACAAGAGTAGGGGATTAAAATGAGTACCAAAACGATTACGATTAAGCAAGCAAGTCAGGCAATAAATTTTTTAGCAACTAACTTCATGGAAACAAATGAGTTAGATGTAGAGTCATTAGAAATCGCAAGTAGAGCAATCTCTAAAGATATAGAACTTAGAGATTATTTTCTGGGCATGCCTAGCGACTTTGGCTTAGACTTTATGGTGCGGTTGGCAGAAAAAATGCTACCTAATATCGAAGCAACAGAACGCACCGCTATTTATACATGCTACTCCGCTTTTCTTTACGAGCGCGGAGAAACAGATAGAGCCTTCCTTGCCCTAAGTGAAGCGCAAGACTTAGAGCCAGATTATTCCTTGGCAGGACTTCTAACTAGGGTTTATCAGGCTGGCATGTCAGCAGAGATGTTCGGGAAAATGCGTAGCGAACTTCACCCTAAGGTGATACTAGGTATTAAAAACCACGCCTCGAACCTAATCTAAATCTATTAAGACAAGCCCCGCAGAAATGCGGGGTTTGTTTTTTATTGGTGTTAGCAAAAAGTAAAAATCTTAATAAAAATCTAAGGGTGCTATCAGAAACTATAAACAACTTGATGAAGTACGAGTACTAGCCACTAATGCTAACGCGAAAGGTACTTGACTTTCTTGCGGTCATGTGGGATAATATGACTAAGGGAAAAAGAAAAGGGGAATCAAATGGAAAACGAAGTTGTACAAATTGCTCTAACTCAAGAAGAGGGAGCAATACTTAATATGTCGCTTTCTCTATTTATGACAATGGTAACTAGCGATATTGAAAATTGGAAGAATAAGAAAGATACTTCTATGGACAAACTATTCTTCATGTTAGATACTTCTATGGAAGCAGGATTACTTTGGAGAAAACTTGCGCTCGCTATGGGAATCAGCGAAGAGACAATTAGGGAACACTTAGAAGAAGGGGGATAATGTATGGACGAGATAGAAGTTACGCGGACAGTTATCTTCGTAGGAGATTATTTTACTCTAATGACAACTATTATCTTAGACGAGTCGCTTCGTAATGATGGCGAAAATGATTATGACTTTGCGGTAAGACTTGCTTCCGTGTTGTTTGTAGAACTATATAACTTTGATGTGGAAGCGGTGTCAAATGAAATTGGTGTAACTGATGAGCAAGGAGAAGAGATAGAAGATGATAACTAAAAGTCCTATTGACTTATTTATGGAAATCTCGGATTCGGTGAGCATTGGATACCTAGATGACCAACTCACTCAACTTAAAAAAATTATAGAAGAAAGAATTGCTTTGACAAGAGGCAATGTTAAGTTAGAAGACTTCTCTGTTGGAAACAAGGTTGTCATAAATGAGAAGTGCGGAACTATCTATCTTCGCGGAGAAACTGGAACAGTAACTGGGATTCGTAGAAGCAAGATTGCTATAACTTTTGATAACCCTAAAGGTAGGTTCAGTAGAAAAACTTCTTCGGGGGAAGTGTTCTCTGCCGAAGTAATCGTTCCTATTTCCCTAGTGGACAAAATCGTATAAATAAAAAGTAAAAAAGTGCTGTAAAGTATTACTGCCTGAGGTGAGAGATTCGTCTTTCCCGATATGGCGTAGAGCAGACCCCCTTACTGCTCCGCCAATTCCCCACCTTCGAGTGGGGAATTGGTGTATAAATCACCCTTTCAGAACTAGGTTATCTTTTATGTATGGAAATCGTACAGAAGGATTACCACTCAAATGGCTCAAGCGCACCGTTTATCGCTGCCATTGTTGATGACCCAAAAGATGGCGACACGAAACTCGTAATAATGTTCGACGAGGTAGATTATGTTGCGGTGTTCTCTCTAGATTCTTTGATTAGAGATGAAGATATTTCTTCAAGATATAACGGACATAGCGGGGAAAAGTATGAAAGATTGCGTGAAGATATGTGGGATGGGTTCTCTAGTTAGCAAAAAGTAAAAACGGAAGGAGGGGCAACGCAAGATGACAACGATAGCCAGCATACAGGGTGAGAACTGGGCAGTTATTGGCTATGACGCTCGCGTTGTGGAGAATAACGATAAAATCTATACACTTCCAAAAGATAATGGCAAGTTAGCAAAAAATGGAAACTATCTTCTAGGAACTGCTGGGGATATGCGGGCTATAAATCTTCTTACTCATGTCTTTAAGCCACCTGTCATAAGTCCTAGTACTTACGGGGCTAAACTAAATAAGTTTATGTCTGCTTCCTTTATCCCAGAGATGAAGAAATGTTTTGAGGACAACTCGTACGGTAAAGATGGAGAGCAAAGTTCTCTAGTTATTGTTCTTATTAACGGAACCGTGTACGAGATAGGAAATGACTTCTCTTGGGCGCATGATGAGTCAGGCGTATACGCGGTAGGAACCGGTAGTGGGTATGCGCTTGGAGCGATACTTGCTAGTCTAGAAACTAAGAAAAGAACTCTTGCTACGGCTAAATCTACTATTAGACAAGCATTGACTATTGCTTCTAGGTTAGACCCAAACACCGGTGGAACTATTTATATCTCCGTTCAGCACTACGGTAGTTAAACAACACAACAACTTATCTAGATTAAGCCGCATCCCAGCTGGTTTTTTACTTTTTGCTAACTGCTGGTGATCGACTCCAGGAAAACTATAAACAACTTACGCAAATTTTTTAATTCAGTACAGACTTCGGTGATGTACTTGACTTACCTAGATGTAAGTGTTATTATATCTTTATTCGGTAGAGGAAGTCGCTGGTCACCTGAACGACCTGAAACCTAGGGGGTCGGAAACAATACGACTCTCTACCGAACTTAACAAAGAAAAGGGGAAAGATAATGGTTGATTTTTGGAAAGTTGAAGAAAGAGTTAGCGAGGCTAAGGCTATCGCTTGGGACACTTGCCACAAGATTTACTTGCTAATGGACGACGAGCAGGTAGAAACAATGCGTGGCTACGAGTATGACCCGCTAATCACAGATAGAGAACAAACACCTGAAGAAATGCTAATCACCTTAAAGGACTGGTATGCCAGTTCTTGCGGGCTTAGATTTATTCAGGCGGTCAGCACTAATCACGAAAACCCAAACGCCGGCTTCGAAAGCCTAATAGGACAGGGTGAAGATGAAGTCGAAGAAGACGAGGAAGAATAATGTCGAACTTGCTAACTATAAAGTGCGTTGAGTGTTCACAAACTATGAGCCGTGAGGAATACGCTTACGGACACGATTGCGAGGGGGAATGATGAAACCTAAAGTAAAAGATGTAACCGGCTGGGTAACTATATGGAAGTCAGAAGAAGTCTTCGTAGATGAAGCGTCGAACTATTCTGACTACTACCGTGTTGATATATGGAAGAAACCTAGAAAGTATTTCTATGGAGAGTCTGCTTGGTCAGATGTTCAACGACATATTGTTGATAGTACGGGCGACATGAGAGCGTGGAGCATATTTAATTAAGTTAGATACTTGACTTTATTGAAGTTAAGTGACACAGCAAAAAGTAAAAAATATAGCTTGCTGCTAGTTGTTTCTTGACTTGACAAATGTTAGGAAGGTTTGATAGACTACCAATAGAAAGGGGGAGCAAATGACTTCCACACAAGAACAAGAAAGTCTTAACTGGGTTGAAGGTTTGAACCCTACAGACTCAGATGTAAGAGCACCGAGATTCGATATTCCATATCCTACAGAGTTATGGTCAGAAGTACTGCCTAATCTTTATCAAGGCGGAACTGATGATGAAGATATCCACAACCAATTCGAGAAGCCAATGATTACTAAGAAAGATTTTGATACGGTAGTTACTGCCTATGCTTTTGCTAACCCTGTAGATTGGTTTGTGAAGGAGATTAGATTCTGCTTCTATGACTCTACGGTAGAAGGTAATTTCGACCCTAAAGAGTTAATGCCGATTGTTGAAAGTGCTCATTACGATTGGAAAAATGGTAAGCGAGTGCTTATTCGTTGCCAAGCGGGGTTGAATAGGTCAGGACTTATTACTGCCCTTATCCTCATGCGTGACGGGTACACGGCAGAAGAAGCGATACAGTTGCTTCGTAAGACTAGAAGTGATTGGGTACTATTCAATGGTCGCTTTGAGAAGTGGTTGCTTGAACAGAACTTAGACGCTTGGCGCGATTGAAAAGACACGCCGTATCAGGTACTTGACTTTTAATGTTATAGGTTGTATTCTTAGGTTGTTGGTAGATTACCAATAGAAAAGGGGCAAGGAAATGAGAGCAAAGTATATTAGACGCAGAGTGGTAGTAGCACTTGTGTTGATTGGTCTTATTGTTTTGGCTAATAACGCAACAACACCCGCCGAGTGTAAAGTTCCAACAGAGCAGATGAACCAATTCTGCCTAGACCTGATTTATCCATAATCGAAAGGGGAAATAAATGAAGACTAATGAAGAAAAGATAAATCGTATTCTATTGAACGCCTTTGATAAGGGGTTGATAGAACCTTCCAAGATGAGCCCTGCCGAACTTGGTAAGCAGATTCAAGATGAGTATGAGGCTAATCCGCCATCACTTATTGAACTCATGCGGGCTCACATATACATGATTCGACTTAAACTGAGTAAGTAAAAGTAAAAAATGTCTGATACGCATAATCACCTTGAACAACTAACTAAAAAATTGAACGAATTTCCTAACTGGACAGTTCTTGAGTCTTGGAAAGGAAAAGGAAAAGAAAGTAATAATTTCTACTTTAAGATTTGTGAAGACGATAGCAGGGTTTTCATTTATTGCGCCAAGAGGAGAAAAGACAGACAAGGGTATATCTTTCACCTAGAGGAAATAGATATAGCCCCACAACTAGTAGGAAGTGAAAAATAATATGATACTTGACACGGGAACTGTAGTAGGAATAGTTATTGCGCTCGCTGGCGCATGTTTTGTCATGGTTACAGGTATGATTCAGTACGGTAAGTTATACAGAGAGAACCAAGAACTCTGGGATAAACTATCTCTATCAAAAAAATAAGGAGAACTGATTATGGAACAAGTTGTTAGCGAAGCGAACTGTAGTTTTGGTTGCCAATTCGAGTGGCTAGAGGTTTCTTCTAATGTATTTAATATATCTGTCTATACCCCTGCTTTCATAGCGTGCCTAGTTGGTTACGGTATCTATAGGTTTGTAAAAAGGAACAAGGCTAAAAAATAGTTGGCAAGAGCGTAGCAAAAAGTAAAAATCATGCTTGACTGAAGAAAGTTGGAGTAATGAATAACTTAAACATAGTTTGGACTGCGGTTGCCACGGTGACTTTCGCGCTCGCTTCGTTTCTGGCTTCTTGGCTGGGAGATATTAAGTGGGTTGTAAGTTTTGGACTAGCGTCTATTGCTTCAGCCACGCTAGCCGGTCGAGAGAAGTAATAAGTTTCAGGCATAAAAATACCCCTCGCCCTAGAAAGGCGGGGGGTTTTTTGCTTTTTGCTAGGGCAGCTTTAACTGGAGCTGATCCTGCGGCTACTTCCTGGGTAAGTTGTTTATAGTCCAAGCGTGTCTATGTCTTTTTTACTTGACTTAGGCTAGTTAAGTTGTTATAATTTACTTATGTCAAAGAGAGGGGTTTCAAGATGAAAAGGGTCAAGAAACAAATCATTTACATTTCTTGCTGGAAGTGCGGTAAGAGCATGAAAATAGCGGAACAAGAGTATACAAATGGGACAATTTGCCCTAGTTGCTATTGAAATCCAATGGATTGCCCTACCCCCTGTGGTACGGTATAGCCATGAAGTACCCAAAGACTCAAGACTTACAGACTCTCTAGAAAGGTAAAAGCAGTACTGCTTCCCCCGAGCGGGTGGCTTAGGTGGGTTAATTTAACCGCCTTGTCCTTGTCCCCTAACAAAGGAAATACAAATGCTAAAACCTCGTAGCACAGTTGTCGAAAAAGCAATAAGTGTGGCTATCTCAGTTCTGCTTATCTCCGCTTTCTCAACATATGTCCAAGGCTCAAGCGCAAACCAAACAAGCACGGTAGAAAAATCACAAACTAAACAAGAAATACAAAACGCTATTGACAAAGAAATAGAAGCACATAAAGTAAAAATCAGAGAACTCCGACTTAAACAGTTCTCAGAACAGAAGACTCCCTTTACCGATGAAGAACTTGCTCAGTTGCTTTCTGCTATAGGTTTTGAAGGCAAGGCACTTAAAGTGGCTTGGGCTGTCGTTAAGAAGGAATCTAGTGGTCGTCCACTAGCCTTCAACGGAAATACTCGTACAGGAGATTCTTCGTATGGCATATTCCAAATTAACATGATTGGTGGGCTAGGAGTTGACCGTCGCGCTAAGTACGACCTAAACACTAACACCGACCTGTTTGACCCTGTGGTCAATGCCGAGATTGCTTTCCTCATGAGCAACAAAGGAGAGAATTGGTCATCATGGCATGTAGGAGATAGCCAATATAGCAAAGACAATAACAAGGTAAAATTCTGGTTAGACAAATTCCCTGAAGGAGCGGTTTCATGAGCGAAGAAAATTTTGAAGTTGTAGAAGAACAGATTGCCCCTGCCCCTGAAGTAGAGTTAGAGGTAGTTGTTGAAGAGCCAGAGCCTGTAGTTGAAGAAGTTGTCTACACTCCAGAGCCTGAAGTAGAAGTTGAGATTGAGATTGAGCCTGCGGTGGTTGTAGTTGAAGAAGTTGTTCATACTCCAGCACCTGAAGTGTTTTCTACTGAACGAGATACCGTAGTCCTATCTAAGTTGAGCCTAGCCTCGAAAGAAAAGAAATCTAAAACAGTTGCGCTAGTACAAAATAGATTGATTGGGCTTGGGTTTGTTCAAGCCGGCGAAGATAATATTGGTACTTTTGGAGTCAATACTGCTAAAGCACTAGCGGATTACGCTGGTTGCGAGGTTATAGGCTGTGACTTTACTGACGAGACCATGATTAAAACTTTATTCTCTGGTACTGCGGTAGAAGTAATTAACTAATAAAACAATAAATCAGCGTCTAGCGGATCAAATAAACTTGGTCACTAGGCGCTTTTTTACTTTTTGCTAGCGCCCTGTTCGATCATGGAAGGGCGAACATACAATGGTAGCGGTGGAGAAGAAGAAGAACAGAACTATGGAAAGAATCAAGATGATAGTTGGCAGAGTTATTGCCGTGTTCGCTGCGTCTGGGTTGTCTGTAGTTGGTGCGGGTTCGTTGTTTGGTATTGAGGTTTGGAAGTCAGTTGCGCTCGCTGGGGGCTTGGGAGTTGCTACGGTAGTGGAATCACTATCTCGCGCCTACCTTGGAGATGGCAAATTGACTGCTGATGAAATCGATGCGGCGTTTAATCTAGTTGATAAGAAAAAACCCAAGCCATAACTTAAAATAAAAACCCCCTGATTATCTCAGGGGGTTTCTTTTTATATTCGTATAAGGGGTACGAATAAAACTTTTACTGCGCTAGTTGTTTGCGGATAAGGTTTGCGGTTTCTTCGTCAAGCCCTAGGGTTTCGCCTTCTGACCCTGTACCGCCTGTAAAGATTACATCTCCAAGAATCACATCTGTCTGACCATAGACACCTTCCCACATTTTTGTACCTATGCGGTTAAGTGGTAAGTGATTAAGTTTGCCTTCTTCATTAAGCCACATAGTAAGTTTGTTGCTTAAGTCCACGGCTTCAATAAGCCCACCTACTGCGGTTTGTAATATGTCGAGTTGGCTAGTGCCTTCATTTAATTGAATCTCTTTTAATTCGCCTTCAGTAGTTATCTGTATTGCTAACATTTTATCTCCCTTTGTTAGTTGCCTTGCTCTTATGGCTAGGCTTACGGACTAAGTGTATAACACATAATTTTTAATGTCAAGTATATGCGGGTAGCCTGTAAAGTAAAAAAGCCCCCTTGAGGGGGGCTAGTTCTTGCGGTTAGTTAGGTAAGAGTCAGCCTCTAGTAAATACGCCACCAGTTTTACGAGGCTTTAATTCTGTTGCCCGACATTTACCGTGACCTTCTTCTAGCATCTCTTTTAAGACTTCTAGTTTTATTGTGTGATACCTGCTTCTACCCTTGTCGTACTCCGTCATCAGATGGTTTGTGTGATACTTAATTCTGTCAAGTATCTTTTCTTGCCTAGAAAGATTTCCAAACCTGTCGTATTCGTCTTTAGCAGGTCTTGTTAATTGTATCTCTATTTCCAACCTTCGCAATATGTGTTCTCTTTCGCTCATATTTCTTCCCCTTTTTAAGCACCCCCTGTGCTTATTAGATAATACTAAACTACTAGACTAGGATTGTCAAGTCTATAGTGTTTTACATCTATGAGTGTGTCGCATAGTTGGCTATAAGTTACTAGTCAGTAGGTCAGTAGGTCAGTAGAGAGTTGAGTCGAGGTGGCTCAAGTCTAGATAAGAATAATTTTTATAGTTGTATAGGTGGCAGATTGTAAAAATAAATAAAATAATTATTTATTAGCCTAGTGCTTGGCAAAAAGTAAAAAATAAATAAAAATTAAAATTAAAGAAAAAACTTCCGGAAACGATTTAGAAAAAGCCCGAAACCATGCAGAGCCTTCTCACAGGCCAAAACCAAAATACGGTAATGTTCATATAAAGCCTTAAATCGTCCAATGTTTTTCCTCCTACAACTCCTGTACGGTATTTTAGAGTGCTGTACAATAAACCTATGAAGAAAAACGTCCGACTCCCAAAAGGAGAGGTCCTTTTTCTATCAAGTCTTGATCAACAGTCAGCATCCAACCGCGTCCTCTCCCTCTGGGAAGCAGGATGGTCTCTTGGGACTATTGCTATCTCCCTAACCCCCCCGCGCCCTAAGTCGACCATACACTTCTGGGTCAAAAAGGCTTCAAAACAGAATTTTGATATACCAACTCCTAAGCCTCCAGTAAAGCTCTCTACAGTAAAAACACGTTTATCCCCGTTAGATGTCCCCCTAGAGTTAAAACCTCGCTTAAAAGACCTCTCAGAGCTTTCTAGACGCTATAGAGCCAAAACCGCGTACAACAGCGAGTTTGCCATAGCAAATAGGGAACTTTCTGAGATTTCTAAGAATCTATATAACCAAGGAGTCCCTGCAATAGCAATAGCTAAAGCTGCAGGGGTAACTTATAGAGCAATGGCTAGAAGAATAAAAAATGCGTAATACTTCTCATGCAAAACTGCTGGCTGATATTTTCCCTGCAATTGTTTCCTTAGTCAATGCCAATTTAGTTACCGATATCAATTCTTTCCTACCCAATATGCCTCCTCGAAAGGGCATTAGAAAACTTAATAGATGTCGAGTTGTTGTTTTCCCTTCCGAGGTACTTATAGCCATAGACTCCCCTGACGGACCGCGCCTTGTGTTCAGGGAAAACCACGTTTACTACAAAAAAGAAGATAGGGTTCATAGAATAATTACTGATACAGGTAAAGCCATATCTTTTTCTAAAAGAGGAACCTGCGCTTGCGGCTCTAGGCTAGTTTCTTGGAACCCGTATAAACCTACAGTTAAAGAGGGGGAGTAGTGCAAAACTTTCTAGACCTGGCTATTGCTGGACTTGCTGTCTACAGATTAACTAGGTTAATTGTTAAAGACGAAGTTCTCTCTTCCTTAAGAAATAAAGTCTGGAATAGGTTTCCCCCAGAAAAATCAAGTTTTGGTTACTTACTGACTTGCCCGTGGTGTATCAGCATTTGGGCAGCATCACTAATTCAAATATCACGTATCATTGTCCCAGATGCAACTCGCGGAGTAGAGATAGTTCTGGCTTTATCTGCGTTAGCGGGCTTGTTAACTGCGCATGAGGAGAGTAAGTCCTGATGTTCCGTAACAGAGACAGGGAGTGCAAAGTATGAGCGTTTTTAAACGCGATGAATCTGATAGCGCTGCATCCTTGCCAAGCAATAGCCCAGAAGCAAATCAAAAACCTACACCTAAGAAAAAATCCAAATCTAAATCTAAATCAACTACTCGCTCAACTCAAGTAGTTCGAAAAAGCACACAAAAAATTTCTGGACCAGCATCTATTTTTATCTCTTCATCTGCTATCCAATCTCCTTCTTACTCAACTCCTAGAAGCCTTACAGCAGCCGCTACTCAAATTAAGTTAAACGATAAAGGCGAGTTTGAACAATTTAAAACTAGACGCTCTGCAGGTTCTAGCGCATGGCAATCCGAAGCATGGGAATATTACGATGCAATTGGTGAAGTTAAGTACGCTTTCAATTTAGTTGCATCCGTTGTTTCTCGAATTCGTATCTATGCAGCGGTAGTAGACAATGCTTCAGAGGCGCCTGCCTCGGTTCGTTCTTCTAATGTAATAGATCCTAGATTAGCAGCAGCAGCAGAACGTTCTTTAGCAAGATTAGATTCTGCATACGGCGGGCAGGCTGGGCTACTAAGAGATGCCGCACTTAATCTTTCAGTTGCTGGTGAATGTTATTTAGTACAGATGCCAGAGCGTATTGGCACAGGGGTTCCAGAGTCTTGGGACGTACGTTCTGTAGATGAGATTATGGCTGATGTTCGTGGGGGATTTAACATAATTGGTAGAAGAGAGCAAGCTACTGGTGGCGGAATGGCTAACCCAAACAAACTTACAAAGAGTGCTTTTGTTGGTCGCATATGGCGCTCGCATCCGCGCTACTCTGACGAAGCTGACAGTTCGCTGCGCGGTCTACTAGATCTTTGCGCAGAACTACTTTTACTTAATAGAACTTTCCGTGCAACAGCACGTTCTCGCCTAAATGCAGGAGCACTTTATTTACCAGATGGTCTTTCAGTTGCAGCGCAAGGAGATCCTGATTATCCATATGATGATGATAGTGATTTAAATCCTGGCTTCACCGCTGAAGAAGCAGAAGATGAGTTTGAAGAACAACTTATCGATGCAATGACAACTCCAATTCGTGATGAAGAATCTGCTAGCGCAGTTGTTCCACTTATTATTCGCGGACCTGCAGAACTTGGCGACAAGATTAAGCAATTCAAGTTTGAACGCTCATTCGATCCTGCACTAGCCCTACGCGCCGACCGAGTATTAGAGCGCATTTTGCAAGGATTAGATGTTCCTAAAGATGTTGTTACTGGTCTTGCAAATGTGAAGTATTCCAATGCGCTTCAAATTGATGAGTCTTTGTATAAGGCACACATCGAACCATTGATGCTACTTATTGCTGATGCTATTACCGTTGTTTACTTACGACCTTCTTTAATTGCTCAAGGATACAGCCCTACAGATGTAGACCGAATTGTTGTTTGGTTTGACCCTACTGCAGTTTCTACACGCAACGACCGAGCAGCTGATGCTGATTCTGGTTTTGATAGAGGCGCTGTTTCTTACGAAACGTGGAGACGTGCTCATGGATTCTCTGATGCTGATGCTCCTACTGCAAATGAACTTGCTATAAGAATGCTTTCTGAAAAAGGAAGTGTCACACCAGAACTTACAGAAGCAATGCTTAATACTATTGCACCAGAGATGATGAATGCAGTAAGAGAAGCGCAACAATCTTCTTCTGTTGCACCACTTCCTCCTGCTGTAGAAGAAATTTTAAAAAAGGCTAGCGCTGCTCCTAGCCAAGCTCAGCCAGCAGCACCAGAACAAGGAGTTCAATAATGCAAGAAGTTAAAAGTCCAGAGCTAGTTAATGCTCTAGCAGTTTGCTTGAGCGATTCAATTGTTCTCTCTTTAAAAGTTCAAGGCGCTCACTGGAATGTGCTGGGGAAAGACTTTCCACAGTTTCATGAATTTTTTCAAGAGATATATGAAGATATCTATGGTTCTGTTGATGATTTAGCCGAGAATATGAGAAAACTAAACGCTGTAGCCCCTTCTAGGCTTTTCGAGTTTGCCCGTCTATCTTCAATTGAAGATACAGAAGTTGGATTTATGTGCCTAGACCTTGCAAAAGATATTTTAATTGCTAACAATTCTATGTTGGCTGGTTTAAATACAGCATTTACAATTGCTACCTTAGTTAATGAGCAAGGCATTGCAGATTTTATTGCAGGAAGAATTGATATGCAGACTAAGTGGCGCTGGCAGTTAGAAGCAACAACTCACTCATATAATCAAGGGGAATAGTTCAAAAATGGCTAAGCAGTGGAGTAAAGAAGAAGTAGGCTCTGGCAAATACGTTGCCGTGCCTGCACCTATCCTTGCGTCCGTAAAAAATAGCAATTCTAAAACTCCTGCTCCTAAGAAAGACAGAATAAAAGGCTCTAGTAAAAATAAAAAAGGCTCTGCATCTGGTTCTCGTAAAATAGTTTTTTCTACTAGCGTGGAAAACTCTTTAAAAGAAAAAGTTTCTAAGCACAATGAAAAAGCATCTTCTGGACGTAAAGCCTCTCTAGGAATGCTTAAAGCGGTTTACCGTCGTGGTGCAGGAGCATTTAGTGTTTCGCATCGCCCTGGAATGAATCGCAATCAATGGGCAATGGGTCGCGTGAACGCATTTCTGCGTTTACTAAAATCTGGAAAGCCTTCTAACTCTGCTTACACAACAGACAATGACCTTTTACCTTCTGGGCACCCTCGTTCTACTAAAAAATCTAATTCAATTACAGCAGCAGGTCTTGTTCCAGAAGAACAAGAGTTAGCAGCAGCACTTATCGAGATTGCTAACAAGTATGGAAAGTTTAATGAAGATGAAACTGGCATTTGGGCTGGTTATACATCTGCCGCAGAAAATAAAGATCAGGAAATCGGCGTCAACTGCGCCAACTGCGTTCTTTATGCTGGTGGGGATCAATGCCAGATTATTTCCCTACCTGTAGAACCAATGGGGGTGTGTCGTTTTGCTGTTCTTCCTGATGGCGCAGTAAAAGTTGAAGGAAAGACATCTATGAAAGATGTTGAAGAGTTTGTGTACGAGCAAGAACTTAGTGTTGAACTAAAAAATGAAAAAGATTACGACTACCCAGAAGATGCCATCCTTGCGCTAACTGAATTTTCTGGATACGGGTATGAAGCAGAGCCTGCTATTAGAGCAAGTTGGCTTAGAGCAATTCGTAACGGAGAAGATCCTTTTGTAAGAGCATCTCTACTAGCATCTTTAGGTCACTCGAGTTTAGATGGAGACTTATTACCAGTAGTGATAGGAGGCGAAGCCAATGAGTAGAGTTCGCCGTATCAGTTATGCAATATCTAAAGATGGTCGACGTTCCACAGCAATACAACAAGCAATCAAAATAAGAGACTTAGCTCTTTCTATAGTAGAAGAAGCAAACTTTTCTGCTCAGCGGGCTAGAAGAGTAACTAAAAAAGCAGCATTCACTGTTGTACTTCGCTCTCTGCAACAAAGCCATGACATGCCGTTTTCTCTAAGAGAGCATTTAGCAATTAAAGAATTAAATCACTACATCAGTCTTGCTCAAACAAATAAACTTAACTCTTTAACACTTAGCCATACAGATCTTCTGCCAATCTCGCACCCACGCTCTACAAGAGAACATTCAATGACTGCTAGCGGTCTTAGAGAAGCCAACTCGCGTTGGTATGCAGACGATTCACGTATCACAGACGAGAGAGCGCGTTCTATTTTAGCGTCCGCATATTCAGCCAAGTTCGGAAGCGTTGAGCATACATATTTCACATCTTTGCTTTCTGGACTTCCGCAGGGTTCTATTCCTGGCGAAGCACTTATTGCTGCTTTTGGTGACGGAAACTCTTCTGCTGCAAGAAGTGAACGCGCTATGCGCCAACGACGTGACCGTAAAGGACAATTTGCTTTCGAGGGCGGCGGTCTACGTGCCTTAATTAGACGTCTTGATAACAAAGTATTTGGGTTCACAGGAAGAACAGTTGCTCAAGGTACAAATGATGACGCTATCCAAATTGAACTTCCAGACGGACGTATTGCTCAAGTTCCTGTATCAAAAGGAGAGTTTGTTAGAGCAGTTCTTCCTACACCAGATGGCTATAGCCCTAAAGAAGTAGTTCCTCTTGCTAGTGATGATGTTATTGATGAAAAAGATATTGTATATTCTGACGCTCCTAATGGCTGGGAAAAAGATGAGAACTGGATCGGGGATTCAGTTAGATTTACTGATGGTGCTTTTGATGTTTATGTTTCCAAAGATATCAATGGAAATAAAAAATATAAATTAACCAATACCGATACTGGCGACGAGATAGCAACCTTAGATACCTGGGCAGATGTTCAAGATACCTTACGAGATAGTGAAGATGCCCTTGCTAAGCCAAAAGCCAGACTTGATGCGAATAAAAAAGAAAATAAAAAAGCTAACGCAAATTTTGAATTTAACTATCCAGACGGTGCTTACAAAGTAGCCCCTAATGTTTCTTACGACGTGCAAGGTAGAGTAGATGAAGAGAGCCCTGACTACACAGATGACCCTGTAGAACTTGCTCAAAACCAAGACGAACGCGATCTCATTGCCGCTCTTGGAGAAGCAGTTGCTCCACAAAAGGGAGGCGGAG
>Ga0214919_10007083_pt1 | contig 15235 bp, 14 predicted proteins | sample LL1503_MetaG_FD_177994 | JGI IMG/M metagenome (GOLD analysis project Ga0214919, IMG submission 177994) | Freshwater microbial communities from Lake Lanier, Atlanta, Georgia, United States - LL-1503 | ecosystem: Environmental > Aquatic > Freshwater > Lake | place: USA: Georgia | collected... | reverse complement strand
TTCTCGCGCCGCCGCACTTCAGCGGGACGAATGTGCGCGCGGTGGTGTGGCTCGCCAATCGGTTGGCGGCGCGCGTGATTGCCAACTCGCGCGCGACGGCCGCGGCATTTGTGTCGGCCGGTGGCCATGCGTCGTTGGCGCGCGTGGTTCACAATGGAATCGATCCCGCGCCGTTCGATGCCGTGAGCGAGGACTCGGCCCGCGCCGTTCGTACGGAACTCGGCGTGCCCGCCGGGGCAACGCTCGTTGTGCACGTGGGGCGATTTCACCACTGGAAAGGGCAGCAGGTGCTGCTTCGCGCTGTGGCGCGTGAACCACGCATGCACGCCTGGATTGTCGGTGCGCCGCTCTTTGGCGAGGACGCATTTGCGGCCGAGCTTCGCGCCGAAGCCGAGCGACTCGGCTTGGAATCGCGCGTGCGATTTCTGGGGTTCCGCGACGATGTGCCTCGGTTGATGAAGGCCGCGGACATCGTCGTTCACTCGTCCGTGTATCCCGAGCCGTTCGGGCGGGTGGTGGTTGAGGGGATGCTCGCTGGCCGCGCCGTGGTGGCGGCGAACGCTGGTGGCGTCGGGGAGATTGTCAGCGACGGCGAGACAGGACTGCTGGTGCCGCCGGACGATCCGGTCGCGCTGGCGACGACGCTGACTCGCCTGATTGATGATCCGGCGGGCCGGACTGCGATCGCCGCGCGCGGAGCCCTACATGCCCGGAGTCAGTTTTCGCGCACCGCGATGGTGCGCGGCGTCGCGGCCGTCATCGATTCGCTCGAGGCGAAGTAGGGCGTTAGCGCCCGAGGCGGAAGCCGCCGATGCCGGCAATAACCCGCATGGTGCCGCCCGAAGGACCGAGGTCGGGGCCACCAAACACATCCTGGCCCTTGTACTGCCACGTGGTGCGGTTTGGCGTGATCGCACTGGCAAAACGAAGCCCGAGGGTCAATCCGATGTGACTCTTTTCGGAGCGCAACATCAGGACGTCGATCGCGAGGCCGGGCTGAACCATCACATACGAGCCCTTCATCGTGCTCATGCTGCCAGGGCTCTCGATCACTTCGTCGAAGGTGGGGCTGAATGCATCCGACACGGTCGGTCCGCCATCACGGCTCCGCAGCGTAACCGTTGCTGATCCCGTTCCGATGCCGACGAACGGAACGATGTTCACCTTCCAGAAGGTGAGCGCCGCGTACCCGAGCGTTCCCATCCAGTAGGTCGTAGTGAGTTGGTTGGTTTTCCCCGCCGGGCTCGTTTCTTGTCCCATGTCGGCAGAATGGAATTCACCACCAAGGACCAAGCGCCCCATCACCGGCCCATAACCGCCAAGTCCGACTGAATAGCCATCGTTCGAGAGGGTGTAGAAGCCCGGCCGCTTGTTCACGGCAAGGTCGACGCGCTCGAAATGAGGGTTGAGCCTGGACACATCCATCAAGAGCGTGCCGGTTGTGACGTAAAAAGTCGAAAACGGCGCCAGTGATTCACCGGACATGGACCCCTGCGCGCCGCCCGGGCTTGCGAGGGCAACCGCCAAGGCTACGGCGGTCCCATGCGCGATCTGCTTCAGGGTTGGGACTCGCCCGGCGTTGACCCGCATGAGCTGTTCTCCAGAAAGAGAGTCGCAAAACTTGTCAGTGTAAAAATAGCGACCACACGGTCCTATGGCGTATCGACGCCCTTCTGCGGGTCCGCGTCACGGCTCGGCTCGGCCGGATTTCGTGGTCTGACTGGGTAGATTTAGGGACGGGGCGGGCGGAATCGCGGGTGCGAGTCCGAAGCCAGATCGAGCCCCATTTCGGAGCGAGAAATGCCTGTCGTAGCCTTTGATAAACTGCCCGACGACGCTCGGGTTTGGGTGTTCGGTGCCGCAGCGCCGGTCGATGAAATCGACGCGCCAAAGTTGATGGCAGCCGTTGATGCCTTTCTGCTCCAGTGGAAGGCGCATGGCCATCCGTTGACCGCCGCACGTGACTGGCGTGAGGACCGATTCCTCATTGTGGGCGTGGACCAGCGTACGGAAGGAGCGTCTGGGTGCTCGATCGACGGGCTCTTCCGCACCCTCAAGGAGCTGGAATCGGCCATCGGGACGACGCTGCTCTCCGGCAGTCGTGTCTATTTTCGCGACACCATCGGTCTCGTCCACTGCATCACCCGACCGGAGTTCGAGGCGATGTCACGCCGGCTTGAGGTGAATGGCGACACGCCGGTGTTCGATACGACAGTGACCACCGCTGGAGCACTTCGCGCTCATCTCGAGCGCCCGGCGTCCACGAGCTGGCACGCCGGGCTGCTGCAAGCCGCGAGCTAGGCAGCGCTAGCGGCCGCGTCGACCGGCACGTCCGGCGGATCAACAAATCCGCACGCCTTATGAGCGCCATCGCAGAACGGTTTCCTCGCGGAGTGACCGCAGCGGCAGAGCGACGTGTTCGGCTTGCCGACTGGGCGTGGTATTTCGCGCCCTTCGTGGTCGACCAGCCGAAAATCACCGGTGACCAGGAACGACCCATTCTTGCGGACCTTGATTTCCACTCCGGTGGGAGCCGGCGGCGATGGCGCCGCCGGCAAGCCTGGTTCTGTCATGCGCGGAGCCAGTCCGGCTGCCAGTTCTTGATCTGCTTCTTGATTTGCTCGTCGGTGGCGAGCTCGCCTGACAGGCAACGCTCCACCAAGCCGGGCAATTCGGCATCACCGGCAAAGCGGAGACCAACGAACTGTTTGCGCGTGAGTTCATTGATCCGTCCGGCCAATGCGCCGGTGAGCACCTGACCGAGGCGCACTCGCATCTCCATCCGAATGACGCGGTCCTGCACCGTGTTCACCATGACGCGCGCCAAAAGAGCAATAGCCGCTATGGCGAATGCGACGAGGGCGCTCCAGATGTTCCAGCGAGTCGGAATCCGGAAGGCATGCAAGGCAGAGAGTACCACGTTGGCGAAGAGAATCGGCAGTGCCACGAAGTGGTAGACCGGGAGCCAACGGCGGTGCGACTTGATGTCCTGCGGCAGGACGTTCGGCATGGGCGACGCTCCGATGAGGTCATGCGGGGTGAGTTCGAACGAATTGAATCTGGAGGCCGGACACCATAACTGCGAGCGGTTCGCGGATTCCTGGAGACGGCTGGCGGGCCCGCAGGCACTAAACGCGTCGCAGCTGGGCGTCATTCTGCTTGCTGCAATAGTTTTCGGCATGCGAACTACCGGGACAGTTCTCCTGCTTCTGATCGTCAGCACGGCGTGCGGCCGCGCCACGCCAGGCTCGATCGAAGCCACCGGCACGCTCGAAGTCATCGAGATCCCGGTGGCGTCCACCGTGCCCGGTCGCGTGGCGCGTGTCCTGGTCATCGAGGGGGCAACCGTTCGCGCCGGCGACACCCTTGCCGTCCTCACGCAGCCGTCGCTCTCATCCGATGAACTGCAGCGCTCGGCCCGTGCACGTGCGGCGCGCGCTGCGCTCGCCGAACTCGAACATGGCGCGCGGGCGGATGAACTGCGCCGCGCCGAGGCGGACTTGGCGTCGGCTGAAGCCGATGCCGCACGCGCGGCCCGCGATGCCGAGCGTTTGAAGGGATTGGCCGACCGTCAGGTGGCGAGCGCCGCACAATACGATGCGGCACGCACACTGGCCACGCAGGCAGGCGCCCGCCGCGACGCCGCCAAGTCGTCGCTGGCACTGTTGCGCGATGGCGCGCGCAGCGAACGCATCTCGGCGGCTCGCGCCGAGTCGGAGGTGGCCGATGCATCGGCGGCGAGCCTGCGCGCCACGGCGCGCGACCTCGTGCTGCTCGCACCAACGGACGGCATAGTGACCAGCAAGAATGTTGAGGCCGGCGAAGTGGTTGGTGCTGGCCGCGCGGTTGTCACCGTGGCCGATGTGAAACGGCAGACGGTGCGGGTGTTCGTTTCGCAGGGGGACCTGTCGCGCGTGCAACCGGGGCAGAAGGTGCACGGCGTCCTCGACGGCTACCCGGAGCGTGACTTTCAGGGGCGCGTCGCCATGATTGCCACGAAGGCGGAGTTCACCCCGCGTGTGGCGCTGACGGAAAAGGAGCGGGCCGATCTGCTCTTTGCGGTGAAGGTCGAGTTTGCTGACACGACAGGCATGCTGAAGGCCGGCCTGCCGATCACCGTCCACATCGAGCCGGCAGCCGGAGCGACGAAGGCGCCGTGACCGTGACGCCCGCCGGCCCATCCGGCGCGCCGGCCGTCGTCACCCGCGCGCTGCGAAAGGAGTTCGGCGCGCGGGTTGCTGTGGAGGGACTCGACCTCACGATCAATCGCGGTGAGGTGTTCGGGCTGCTCGGTCCAAATGGCTCCGGGAAGACCACGACGATTCGCATGCTCTGTGCGCTCATGGCGCCGACATCAGGCAGCGCGGAAGTGGTTGGGCTCGAGATCGAACACCAGGGCGAGCGAGTGCGCGAGCGAATCGGCTACATGTCGCAGCGTTATGGGCTCTACGACGACCTGACCGTCTACGAAAACCTGCGATTCTACTCGACGGTGTACGGCTTGCATGGCGATGCGCGCGCGAAGCGGCTCGCCGAGCACATCCACACCCTCGGACTCGATGATCGGATCGACCAGCTGGCGGGGACGCTTTCCGGTGGATGGAAGCAGCGGCTGGCGCTGGCCTGCGCCACGGCGCACTCGCCTGAGATGTTGTTCCTCGATGAGCCGACCGCCGGCGTGGATCCAGCGGCGCGGCGCGATTTCTGGAAATCCATTTACGATCTCGCCGCCGCCGGTACCACGATTCTGGTCACCACACACTACATGGATGAAGCGGAGCGCTGCCAGCGCCTCGCGTTCCTCTCTCGCGGACACCTGATTGCGCTTGGCACGCCGAAGGAGATCACCACGCAGTTCGGCGCGACGAGCATCGAGGACGTATTCATCGAGTTGCAGCGCCGCGATGAAGGGGTCCGCGTATGAGTCTCGTCACGCGAGTCCGGCTCTCGCGCTTCTGGCCCATGCTCTGGAAGGAATTCGTCCAGATGCGGCGCGACCGCCTCACGCTGGGCATGATGACGGTGTTGCCGGCCGTGCAGCTGATGCTTTTCGGTTATGCCATTCAGACGGACGTCCGGCATCTGCCCACGGTGGTGCTCGACGAGTCCCGCACGGCGGACAGTCGCCGGCTGATCGGGGTCATCGCGAACACTGGAAATTTTCAGATCGTCGGTGAAGTGGCGAGTCGTGAGGCGTTGCGCGCGGAGATCATGGCATCGCGCGCATCAGCCGCGCTCGTGATTCCTCCGGACTATGCCCGCGATTTGCGCGCCGGCCGCACGGCGACGGCACAGATGATTGTCGACGCGGCCGATCCGCAATCGTCGTCGGCCGCGATGTCCGGTGCCCAGCTCGCGGCGGCCGCGCTCGCCACGCAGATCGTCACCGAACGCGCTGCCATCGTTCCACCGCTCGAAATGCGCGTGCGGCCCTGGTTCAACCCAGCCCAGCGGAGCGCGATTTTCATTGTGCCCGGGGTGATCGGCGTGCTCCTCACGATCACGCTGACGCTGATCACGAGCACGGCAATCGTGCGCGAGCGCGAGCGTGGCACATTGGAGCAACTCGTCGTCACTCCCATCGGCAAGACGAGCCTCATGCTCGGCAAGCTCGTGCCGTTCATGCTCGTTGGGTACGTGCAGATGACCGTGGTGCTTGGGCTCGGAAAGCTGATCTTCCGGATTCCCACGGAAGGGAGCATTTCGATGCTCTACCTCCTCGCGCTCCCGTTCATGTTCGCGAGCCTCGGCGTCGGCCTACTGATCTCGACGGTGGCGCGGAGCCAGGCGCAGGCGATGCAGCTGTCATTCTTCTTCATGCTGCCGAATATCCTGCTCTCCGGCTACATCTTTCCGCGCGTCGCGATGCCGGAGCCGGCGCAATGGATTGGGCTCGTGCTGCCGCTGACCTACTTCCTCAAGGTGCTGCGTGGCATCCTGCTGAAAGGCGTCGTTTTCACCGATGTCTGGCAACCCACCGTCTCCATGATCGTCATCGCGACGGTGCTGCTCGCCGTCAGCGTACGCCGGTTCAGGAAGACGATCGAGTAGCGGCGCGCGATGCGGCGCACGAACACAATCGCGGCCGTCACGGCCACCGCCCAGCCCAGGGCGGTCGGGAGTTACCGGGGAGGTAGGCGTCGAGCCAGTCGGGGGTGGTCATCGCAAGGGACGGAGGCGTGGGGCCGCCGGAAACTTCACGTCGCGCATGCGTATAATACGACAGATCAGGGAGGAACCCGAGAAATGCATATTCGACGCGCTCCGGACGTCCCGTCGTCCGAAATCACGAAAGAAGACCACTACCTGAACCGCCGCGAGTGGATCGCGGCGGCTGTTGCCGCAGGCGCAGCCGCCGGTTTCGTGCCGCAGACCCTTCAGGCGCTCGCGCAAGGCCAGGGACCGGTCGCCACCGGCACGCCCTATGGTCTGCAGAAGGACGACAAGCCCACGCCGTGGGAAGACGTCACCGGCTACAACAATTTCTATGAGTTCGGCACCGCGAAGGAAGATCCCGCGCAGTACGCCAAGGGATTCAAGCCGAAGCCGTGGACCGTAAAGGTGGACGGCATGGTGAAGAACGCCGCCGACTACCAGCTCGAGGATTTCCTCAAGCCGGCCAAGATCGAGGACCGCATCTACAGGCACCGGTGTGTCGAGGCGTGGTCAATGGTGATTCCGTGGCGCGGCTTTTCACTATCGGACATCCTGAAGCGCGCCGAGCCGACGTCGCAGGCCAAGTTCGTGGAGTTCACGACGCTGTTTGACCCGCGCCGCATGCCGGGCCAGACGATGCGCGTCCTTGATTGGCCGTACGTCGAAGGCCTGCGCCTCGACGAAGCGATGCACCCACTCGCACTGATGGTCACGGGCGTCTATGGCCGCGATCTACCCAACCAGAATGGCGCGCCGCTTCGCCTGCACGTGCCCTGGAAGTACGGCTTCAAGAGCGTCAAGTCGATTGTGCGCATCCGCCTCGTGGACAAGCAGCCGCGCAACACCTGGAACCTCTCGGCGCCGGACGAATACGGGTTCTATTCAAATGTGAATCCTGAAGTCGATCACCCGCGCTGGACCCAGGCGACCGAGCGCCGCATCGGCGAGTTCAGCAAGCGCAAGACGCTGATGTTCAACGGCTACGCGGACCAGGTGGCGTCCATGTATACGGGGATGGATCTGAGGAAGAACTACTGAACCTCCGGGCGCTCAAGGAGCCACGTGGGTTTGGCGTGCTCCTCATCGTGGCGTTGTGCATCCCGCCGGTGCTGGGCATCGCCGGGGTGGCGTCCGACATTCTCGCGCACACGCGGTATTTCGGCTCGAATCCGGTCAAGGAAGTGGAACACTTTCTTGGCCGGTGGACGCTGCGCCTTATTTTCGCAACGCTCACCATCACGCCCCTTCGGCAGATCTCGGGCTGGAACTGGCTCGCGAAGCACCGCCGCACACTCGGCCTCTTCGCCTTCGCGTACCTCACGTTGCACTGGATCGCGTACGCGTTCCTCGACGTACAGCTCGACTGGGGCGAACTCAAGAAAGATCTGCTCAAGCGCCCCTACATCTTTCTCGGCATGACGGCGCTGCTGCTGATGATTCCGCTCGTGATCACGTCCACGAAGGCGATGATCCGGCGGCTCGGCAGGAACTGGACAAAGCTGCACCGGCTGATCTACATCATCGCGATCCTCGGTGTGATTCACTACAGTATGGCGGTGAAGAAAGACCTGACCGATCCGCTCACGTACGGCGCCGTGCTGTTGGTGTTGTATGGATGGCGCATCTACCGCGCGACGCGCTCGCGGCCTGCGCCGGCATGATCGACGAACTCCTCGACCGCCGCGACTCCGTGATCGCGCTCCCTTTCTCGAGAAACGCACAGTGACCGAACGGAGCCGGAACTGTTTTGCGATCGTCACGCCGGGGTTTGAGGTGGTGGCCGAGGGTGAACTGAAGCGCCTCGCCGCGTTCGGAGTTGCCGATGTCGCGGCCGAAGAAGGCGGCGTGTCGTTTCACGGGAACGATGCCGCGGTCTTTGTCGCCAACTTGCACCTGCGCTCGGCGACTCGCGTGTTGGTACGCGTCGCGAGCTTCTCCGCGAAGTCTTTCGCGGAGCTTGAACGCCGCGCGAAGCCTGTGCTCTGGCGCGACTACGTTGCAAAGGGTCAGGACGCCGCGTTCAAGGTGACCTGCAAGAAATCGAAGCTCTATCACTCCGATGCGGTCGCCGAACGACTGGCCAAGTCGTTGGTAGCGGCGATGCCGGGGTCCAAAGTGGTGGACCCTGGCGATGAAGAGGATGAGACGCAGGCGCAACGCGCCCAGCTCTTCATTGTCCGTGTGCTCCGCGACGTCGTGACGATCAGCGCGGATGCGTCAGGCGAACTGCTGCACCGCCGCGGCTATCGACTGGCCACCGCCAAGGCGCCAATCCGTGAAACGATTGCCGCCGGCTGCTTGCTCGCCCTCGGATACGACGGCCGCGCGCCGCTCCTCGATCCGATGTGCGGCGCCGGCACATTTCCGATTGAAGCCGCGCTCATCGCGAGAAACATCGCCCCTGGTGCGGAACGCGTATTCGCCTGCGAGTCGTGGCCGGACTTCGACGCGGTCGCAGTGAAGCGCGAGCGAGCGGCTGCGCGGAAGAACGAACGTGCGTCGTCGCACGCGCCAATCATCGCGTCGGACCGCGACGCCGGCGCGGTGAAAGCCACGCTGGCCAACGCCAAGCGCGCAGGGGTCGCTGACAACATCGTCGTGACCGAGCAGCCGCTTTCGGCTATAGAACCACCAGCAGGGCCAGGCCTCCTCATTGCCAACCCGCCCTACGGCGCGCGCGTTGGCGAAGGCGGCGATCTCCGCAATCTCTACGCGCAGTTTGGCAACGTCACTCGTGCGAAGGCGAAAGGCTGGCGCATTGCACTCGTCTCTGCCGATCGCGCGCTCGAGTCCCAAACGAAACTGCCGCTCGAGGAGCTCGTGAGTTTTTCGAACGGCGGAATCAAGGTGCGTTTGATTGGAACACGCGCCGCGACCTGACGCGGCGGCGCTCCACGACCTGCGGGAGAAGATCGGCTAGCGCACTAGACCGAAAACTTCCGGACGAACTGTCCGTTGTTCTCCCACTGCGTCTTCTTCGGATCCACCACCGACTGCTCGGGCTGCAGCACCCCGTGCGCGTCCGTCGCGCGGGAGACGATCGCGTGCTCTCCCGCCTTAAGACCGTCCCACGAGTAGCTGAAGAGCTTCCACGAGAACTCGGTGTTCTGCGGATCGAAGGTCGCACGCTGCCAGGGCCCGTCGTCGACGCGTACTTCCACGCTCCGCAGCGGCAGGTTGCCGCCGAGTGCGAAGCCGTGCGCCGTGTACTTCGTACCGCTACGCGTGAGCCGCGCGACCATGGACTTCACGCGGATGCGGTCGACAAGTGATTCGTTCCAGACCGTCTCTTCGCCCACCTGTTCCGGCTTGAAGGTCACATAGTCGCGCGTCATGAAGCGCCCGATGAAACGCGTGTCCTGTGCGTGAATGCGGTCGAGCCATTTCACGTTCGCCACGCCGTACCAACCCGGCACAATCAATCGCACCGGAAATCCGTGAATGGGCGCCAGCGGCTGGCCGTTCATCTCCCAGGCGAGCATGACTTCAGGGCGCTGCGCATCCTCAGGGTAGAGGCTGCGGCCGAAATGCTGCTCCACTTCCATCTCTCCGGAGCGGCCGTGCGTGACTTTCTCCTTTCCCTTGTCCGTGCCGAAGAACACCACTTCGCGCGCGTTCTTGTCGACGCCGGCATCACGCAGAAGGTCGCGGAGGCGCGTGCCCGTCCACTTGGCATTGCCGGTGAGCCGATTCAACGAAGTCGGACTGCTGCCGCCACACTCGAAGCCGACGATCTGCTCGAATTTCGGGCGCTTCTTGAGTTCGTCCAGCGTGAGGGACAGCGGCTTGTTGAACATGCCCGTCAGCTTCAGCATGTACTTCGCCGGATCCACCTCGGCCGTGCCGTAGTGCTGTACGAGGTAAAAATCTTCATTTGCCGTGATGAACTTCGTGCGGTCCACTGTGCGCGTGTCGAGGCTGCCGCGCGCGACGAAGTTGGCGGGAGTGTCGGCCCACGGGATCACCTCGTCGCCCTGCTGCTGGATTGAGCCGAGGATTTCGTCCCAGTTTCCGATGGCAGCGAATGAAGCGGCGGCTGCGCTGCTCCGCAGAAGGGTGCGGCGGGAGATGTCCTTGTTCACGGAAGCCTCACAGATGGGGGTGTTTCGCAGCAAAAGCTACGACGAACCGCAGGCGCGCGCTGGCGCCTTGGCCTGCGCCGCCGGGCATGTCCGCCGCCGGCCGGCATTACAGGAACATGACGCTCGGGTGAGGTGCACATGAGGCGTCTGGTGCGTTGGTGCAACGGGGCCAACCATTTAGCCGTGGCAGGCATCTGATATGAGACCCCTCACGCCGGATTCGTCATGCGACCCACCCTGGTTTCGCTCGCCCTCGCTGCCATCATGGCGCTTTCGCTCGCACCCATTGATGTGGCGCAAGCGCAAACGCAACCGCAACCGCCGGCCGCCGCCGACACCTCGCAGTCTGATGGCGTGCGCGTGTTCGTGGACTGCCAGAACGCCAACTGCGACCGGCAGTTCTTCGTGGACCAGATGAAGTGGGTGAACTTTGTGCGCGACCGGCTGTTCGCCGATGTCACGCTGCTCGTCACCTCGCTCCGCACCGGGTCGGGGGGATCGCAGTACACGATAGCCGCGATCGGCGGTGAGAAGTACAAGGGGCGCGTCGACACGGTGCTGGTCTACAACCAGCCGAATGATGCCGAAGACGTGATTCGTCGCCGCCTCGCGCGCACCTTTGCGCTCGTCCTCGGGCCGTACGCAGCGAAGACATCCGTCGCCCAGCTGTTGAACCTGACATACACGGCGCCGTCCGGCGCGGCAGGCGCGTCGCAGGCGATCGTGGATCCGTGGAATTTCTGGATTTACCGTGTGTCGGCGAATGGCTTTGGCAGCGGCGAGAAGAGCCAGAGCTTCGGCAATATGTTCTTCAGCACTAGCGCGAACCGGGTGACGGCAGACTGGAAGGTGAACCTCTCGTCCAATCTCAGCTACGACCAAAGCGAGTTCAGCTTTTCTGACGGGTCCAAATTCAAGAAGATTCAGCGCGACTATGGCGCCAATCTCCTGATCGTGAAGAGCCTGGGCGACCACTGGTCGGCGGGGGCAACGGCGCAGGCGCAGTACTCGGACTTCTCGAACTTTGACCTCAACGTGAAGCTCCAGCCGGCGCTCGAGTGGAATTACTTCGCGTACAAGGATTTCACTCGGCGCCAGTTGACGGCGTTCTACACGATCGGCCTGCAATCAGTGCGGTATCAGGACACGACGATCTACGGGAAGATCCAGGAGACTCACCCGCAGCATTCGATCAACCTGGCATGGAATGCTCGCCAGACGTGGGGGTCGGTGAACGTCAGCGTGTTCGGCTCGCAGTACCTGCACGACCGGTCGTACAACGGCTACGGGATCAGCGGATTTACCGACCTGCGCATTACCAAGGGACTCTCGGTCAACATCGGCGGGAACTACTCCCGCGTGAATGACCAACTCTACCTGCGGCGAGGGACGCTCACCGACAACCAAGTTATTGCCCGGCAGGAAGCGCTCGCCACGAATTTCCGGTACTTCATGAACTTCGGCGTGAGCTACACGTTTGGCTCGATCTTCAACACAGTCGTGAACCCGCGATTCAACCAGTCGAGGGGCGGCGGCGGGGGAATCACGATCAGCTTTTAGCTGGTGTGCGGGAGTGGCGCGCTAGGGTACCCGCACCGCTTCCAGCGCGCGTGACCCGCCGCCAATCACGAAACCCGTGGCCTTGCCGTTCACGATATCGAAGGCCACGCGCCCCGGTCCGCGAGCCGTGAACACGTGGTTGCCCTGGCTCGCCAGCTTCACTCCGGCCGGCTGGCCGTCCTGCTGAAACATCAGCGCCTCGTTCTCATCGTAGAGGCGAACGCCGGCCTTTGATCCATCGGGCCGCGTGATGGCGTACCGCCCGACGTACTGCGCACGTTCCTCTGCAGTGGTCGGCAGATCCTTTGGCGGTGGCGGAACTCGGCGCGGAACGCCAAGCACCGCGCGCGCCAGCGCGTCCGCCACGGCATCTGACGGCGCGGGCGACGTGTTCGCGAGCACGACCACGGTGAGGGAGTCGTCGGGAAAGTGCGAGAGGAACGAAATGAATCCGTTGATGCCGCCACCGTGCGAAATCACACGGTGCGTTCCTGCCGTATCCGCAGTGAGGCCGAAGCCGTAACTCATCGGCCGGCCACTCGGCAGCTTTACCGGCGTCGTCATCTCGCGGAACGATGTCGCGTTCACGATGCGTCCGGCGTGCAGCCGCGTCGTCCACGACACGAGGTCGCCGACGGTCGAGCAGAGCGATCCTGCCGCGTACGGCAGGTCCATTGAGAGGAAGTCGCTGTTCGTAAATCCGTTCGCGCCCTTGTCGTAGCCCTGCGCGCGGCGCGGAATCAGTTTCTTCGTATCACAATACGTACTGCCCGCGAGTCCATTCGGTGCGAACAGCCGCTCGGCGAGGTAGTCACCGTATTTCTTGCCGGTGACTTTCTCGATGATCATGCCGAGCATGAAGTAGCCGGTGTTGTTGTAATAGAAGTGCGTGCCCGGCTCAAACTGGAGCGAATCCTTCGCGATGACACTGATCAACGAGTCGTGCGAGAGGTCCATCCGCATCACCGTGCCGAACCGGCTGCCGACGTCAGTGTAACTCGGAATGCCGGAGGTGTGGTTGAGCAGATGGCGCAGCAGGATCTTCCGGCCATGCGTCGGGAAGGTCAGCCCGTACTTCGTGATGTCGTCGTCAAGATTAAGCTTGCCTTCCTGCACCAGCTGCATGATGGCGGACGATGTGAACTGCTTGGTGATAGAGCCGATCCGAAACACCGTTTGTGGCGTGGCCGCGAGCTGGTTCTCGACATCGGCGAATCCGTAGCCCTTCATGAGCAACGTGTCGCGCCCCTTCACGACGGCGACTGTCATGCCCGCGACGGCTCCCGCTTTCACCGGCGCGCCGGCGATGGAGTCGAGGCGCGCGATGAGCGCGGCGCGCGAGGGCGATTGAGCGGCAACGCTCACCGCGACAACGGACGCACAGGCAATGAGGTGATAGCTACGCATGAGCAGATCTCCCCCGGTCCTGCGACCGGAATGTTCTAGTGCGCCGCGCTCCGGCCGAGATCGACCTTGATGTTGCGCCACTTCCCCTGATTGAACCGGATCACGCTGAGTGTGCAGCGCGTGAAGTGGCCGGCCAGAATCGCGAGCCAGATGTGCAGCGGCTCGAGCGTCCCGAACTGCCGCACGGTGAAACAGATGCCGAGCGGAATCATCACCTGCGACACAATCGAGATGAAGAGCGGGCTCTTCGTGTCGCCGGTGCCCTGCAGGCCGCCGGTGTAGGTGAGCGCTACGGTGATGAACAACCCGGACAGTGCCAGCACACGCAACAACTGCGTGCCAATTTCGATGACCATCGGCTCGTGCATGCCAAACAGGCCGAGCAGCTGCGTGGGAATCAGTAGAAACGTCGCGCCGATGACGGCCGCGCCGGCGAGCCCGTATCGCGCGGCGATGTGCACGCCTTCAACGGCGCGGTCGGGTTGGCCAGCGCCAAGGTTCTGGCCGGCGATTGCGGCCGCTGCGCCAAGCAGTCCCTGCGACGTCCACGTGATGAACGAAAACAATTCCGTGTAGCCAACGGCGAACGTCGCTTGCGCCTCAGCACCATGCGCAACGGAGCCGATGAATCCAAGCATCAGCACGCCGCCGACGTTCATCGCGATGCCCTGAATACCGGTGGGCAAGCCGAACTTGAACAGCGACTTGATGATCGTCCAATCGGGCGCGTAGCCCTGGTGCTTCGGAAACGAGACGACCCATCCGCCGGCCCAGAGCTTATAGATGGAGTAGATGCCGAGCAGACCGAACGCCGTCACGGTTCCCATCGCCGCGCCCTTCGTGCCGAACGCGGGAATCGGTCCGAGGCCGCGGATGAGAATCACGTTAAAGGTGATGTTCAGCACGGTCACCGCCATGCCAAGCTTCATCGGCGTTTTCGCGTCGCCGGCCGAGCGCAGCGCGCCACCGAGCATGAAGAAAATCAGCATGCCACTGCTGAACACGAACATCGTCCGCAGGAAGGGCAGCGCTTCGGCTTGTACCGCCGGCGAGGCGTTCACCAAGCCCAGCAGCCAGGGCGAGAGGAAGTATCCTGCCGGCGCGAGAATCCCCAGCGACATCCCGATCGCCGTGAGGAATGCTTGATATACCGTGCGATCGACCTTCTCGTGATCGCCGGCGCCGGCAAAGCGCGCGACGAGCACACTCATCCCCGTGAACAGCGATGAAATGAAGACGATGACAACGAGAAAAATCTGCCAACTCACGCCAATCGCCGCGTTCGCCGTGAAGCCGACGAAGTTGCCGACAAGGGCATGGTCAATGACGCCCTGAAGTCCTCCAATCACGTTCGTAACCACCGCTGGCCAGGCGAGCTTCCAAACGGCCGAGCTCAGGTGGCCTTCAACGATTGAACGGTCGAACGTCTTGCTCGGGGCTGGTCCGGACATTCGCGGAATGTAGGGGACGGGTACGACGAGCCGGGGAATACCCGTCGAACGGCTCAGGATGGCGCTGCCGCCTGCCCCCGGTGTGGCTTCGCAACCCCTTCGCGCGTCTATAGTTGACTGGTTTCACGCCGTACGCTCACCCCAGAGCTAAATTCCAACTTCATGGTCGAGCCCGTAACCTCCGTGTTCAACGACGCTTACATCGCCGAGATGTATGAGCTTTGGCTCAGCAATCCGGTCGTGGTGGAAGAGTCGTGGCGGCAGTTTTTTGTGCTTGCCCAGCGGTACGGCGGAGCGAGCCCGGCGTGGGCGCCCGCACCAGCGGTTGCGGCACCGGCTTCGGCCGCACCAGGCGCTTGGGCACCCGGCGCTTGGGCACCCGCGCCACCGCCAGTCCTCGCGCCGATCGCCCCATCACCCCAGAACCCAGCACCTCCGGGGCCCCCAGCACCCGCTGTCCCCAGCACCGACCAGGACTTCGCACGCCGCGTTGTTGGTATCTCTCGTTATCTGAACTCCATCCGCCGCTACGGCTATCTCGCCGTGCAGCTCGATCCGCTTGGCTCGCCTCCACCTGGT
>Ga0214919_10007081_pt1 | contig 15236 bp, 15 predicted proteins | sample LL1503_MetaG_FD_177994 | JGI IMG/M metagenome (GOLD analysis project Ga0214919, IMG submission 177994) | Freshwater microbial communities from Lake Lanier, Atlanta, Georgia, United States - LL-1503 | ecosystem: Environmental > Aquatic > Freshwater > Lake | place: USA: Georgia | collected... | reverse complement strand
CACGAAAAGTTGTCCTCAAGGGCAAAAGTAGCAATGATGCCAAGGTGAGCGAGGTGATGACCTCTAAGCTCATCACCATCAATACAAATCACTCGATTGATCAATGCATGCAAATCATGACGGACAATCACATCCGGCACTTGCCCATCGTCAATGACACACAAGTGATGGGTTTAATTTCAATTGGTGATGTGGTTCGCGAAATGATTGCCTATCAGAAATCCATGATTGAACAATTACAAAGTTATATCGCTGGGTAGAAACTTAGCAAGAGAATTCACTATATCTTGGTGCATTCTTGGCATTCAGAATAGCTTAGGTAATCGCCTCATTTAAAAATCTTCCATGAGTTATTTCTAAGGAAAAATCAAATGTATCAAAATATTATTCTGGCCTATGACGGATCTCCTGAAAGTCAACATGCCTTGCTCAATTGCAAAGACTTATCACAATGGAAGCAAGCAAAGGTTCACCTGCTATCAGTTGGAACTTACGAAACAATTTCAATAGGCCATGAAGTTTCTAATTACAGTGAACTTGAAAATAAAATAGACGATGAACGGCGTTTAAAAATTCTCCACGATGGCGTTCAACAGCTCAACTCAGCTGGGTTTGAGGCTGGTGGAAAATTACTCAAAGGTGATGCAGTTGATAAGATCGTCGAATACGCGCATGCCATTGACGCAGACTTGATCATGCTAGGCCATCAACATCGTGACAATTGGTTGGAGAGATGGTGGGCGGGCTCAATTCCAAAAGCATTGATTGAGCACTCACCTTGCAGTGTTTTGGTGGTCATAATCAAATGAATTTGAACTTCTCACTATCAACATTGTCCGTCTTCAAACAATTTGAGACAGCTGGGTTAATTTCTTAAAGGAGACCCAACTCCGGCGTCTTACTTTCCGTCCATCGAGAAAAAATACAGTCAATCCATTGATCAGTGGATCAGTTTTTTTAGCAGCAAAAAACATGCGGTACATGGAGATCGTGAATTGTCTGAAGGCTGAACATGGCCTAGGTCATAGGCACGCTCAATAGACTAGAAGCTATTGATTAATTTTAACGTTTGTAAAAACTCTGAACCCAGCGCGAGAAGTCTAGGCTTCCAAGGCGATCAGCGCCAATTTCCTCACGCAACTTCACCACGGCTTTTTGCAGTCCCGGCGCTTTGTCTAAAGACAGTTGATGAATTTTGGTGAGTACCTGCGCAGCATCTAAAGGTCGGGCCGAACTACCAAGCGCTGCCTCGCAACTATTTTCAAGCTGTGATCCATCTTTTAGCAATAAGGTCACCTTGGCAGGCCGGTCAAAAGGCCAGGGTTTGATGTTTGGAAGTTCTACTAAGTTGACGCAAAGGCTCAGGTCTTTGATGGCCAGATCTGACAAACTCTGATCCAAAAAATTGCCGGGATAATCTGCACCATTTACCAAGGTGGCAGCGATCGCATGAGGTATTGAAAATTTCGCACCGAGCGTGGTTTGGGGGGTCGCGTTGTTAAAGTTCATTGCCATCTTTGAGCAGTGAACAGTGGCTAATTTGACCTCATTTCCACCCCTTAGTTCGGGGCGCTCAACGAGCATGGCCTCAAGCGCCTCCATGGCAGCATGAGAATGATGGCACGCACCATACAACTTGTGGTACCCATCGCTGACAGTCCATTCCGAACCTAAGTTGATATTCAACTCAGATGCTTTGCTGATGGGTGCACCTAGCCCCACTTGAAAAACATCATAGGGACCACTTGCAGTTCCGCCAATGCCTAATTCAGCCATTTCGCAAGCAAAGTGCCCTAGCCAAGCTCCCGCTGCTGGCCAAGCATTTCTAATCAACGCGCCTTGTATGGGGTAGCTGTAAGGCCCCGGTGAGACCATGGTTGAGGCGGCTGTCAAGGCAGACAAAAACGTCTCCGGCTTGAGCTTTCTCAGTAAACCGAGGCCAGCAGCTGCACAAACTGCGTTGAATGTGCCGTGAGGGTGAATTCTGGGCAAAGTACCAGGCCAAGTTCGGGCAAAACGAGTGCCGATTTCGTATGCGCCAACGGTTGCAACCAACACGTCTTCAAAGGAGTGACCGTAGGCTTCAGCTGCAGCCAGTATCAGCGGCTGGCTGAGCGCCCCAGGATGAACAGCAGTCTTGGTGTATCCGTCATCAAGTTCATTCCATGTCGATGCAAGTCCATTGCCCAATGCCGCATTGAGAAGGGATACTTGAGGGCCGTCTTCACGAAACAAAGTGGCCTGTCTCGTTGAGTCGGCCACCATCAAGCGCCGATGGTAGGCTTTGACTTCTGGTTCATCAGCAGCAGAAATAATGGCCGCAATGTTGTCGCCCAAAATCAAGGCTGCATTTGCCAGCGCTTCTTTCGGAATGCCAGAAATTTTCAGCGAACAAGCCCAGTTGCACAGGTCGTCAAGACTTTTCTCAATGGCTTGGCGGTCTAATTCGTTGGTCACAGTTGCCTTCTTTCGTCTTGTAACATCTTGTCAGTGCGTGTCAGGCAAGAGATCTTTTGTTGCGCTCAATGGCGTGCCATACCTTCATTGGAGAATAGGGCATCTCCACACCGTAGACGCCAACTCTGCCTAGTGCATCAATCATGGCACTGGTGATGGCGGCAGGTGCACCAATCGTGCCTGACTCGCCACAACCCTTAACTCCCGATGGATTATGCGTGCACGGTTGGGTCTCGTCAGTTTCTGTGAGGAAGTTAGGGAGAACATCTGCGCGTGGTATCGCGTAATCCATGAACGAGCCTGTCAATATTTGACCGCTGTCTGGGTCGTACGCTGCAGCTTCAAATAATGCCTGACCGATACCCTGCGCAATACCGCCGTGCGCCTGCCCCTCAACCACCATCGGATTGATCACCGTCCCCACGTCGTCAATCGCGATATAGGCCAGCACTCGCGTAACGCCCGTGTTGGGATCGATCTCGACTTCGCAGGTTTGCGCTCCATTTGACCAAGTCAAGCTGACTGGATCAAAAAACGCAGTTTCATGCAATACAGGCTCCATCCCAGGTGGCAAGGTATGGGCGTAAGTTGCAACACGCGCAACTTCATTCCAACTGACTTTTTTGCCATGTCCGGTAACAAATTCGCCGATGCCCATGTGCACAGAATATTCGACTTCGTCTTCACTGACAGCCAACATGTGTGCAGCAATTTTTTTGGCTTTGACCAATATCTTATCTGCGGCCTTGATGATGGCCGAGCCAGCAATCACCATTGAGCGCGACCCGAACGTTCCTGTGCCGTAAGGAACCCGACCTGTATCCCCTTCGACCAGTTCAATTGTGGACAACGGTACGCCAAGTTTGGATGCGAGAAGTTGTGGAAAAGTCGTAGCGTGAGCTTGCCCGTGACTGTGAGTGCCGCAAAGAATACAAATGCTGCCGTCAGCGGCAACCCGAATTTCAGCCGAATCAAAAAAACCTGCCCGAGCCCCAAATGAGCCTGCATATCGGGACGGTGCCACGCCAGAACTTTCGAGGAAATAGCAAATGCCAAATCCGCGAAGCAGGCCCTTGGATTCGGAAGCCGCTCGCCTTGCTGGAAATCCGGCAAAGTCGGCGAGTACCAAAGCCCGCTCAAAGATGCGAGAAAAGTCACCGCAGTCATACACAGGCCCTAGTGGCGTGGTGTAAGGCATCTCGGATGTGCTAATAAAATTTTTCCTTCTCAGATCAAAGCGATCTATCCCCGTTTGAATCGCAGCCTCTTCAATCAATCTTTCCAGCACAAAACAGGCTTCAGGACGGCCCGCACCTCTATAAGCATCTGTCGGCACTGTGTTAGTAAACATCGCGTCAACTTCGGCAAAAATAGCGGGGATTTTGTAAGGGCCTGACAGTACTGCGGTGTAAACCGTCGTTGGAACTGCGGCGCCGACCGTAGACACATAGGCGCCAAGGGCTGCATAGGTCTTGACTCGGACAGCAAGAATATGCCCCTCTGCGTCGAGCGCCATTTCAGCATGCGTATCGTGATCCCTGGCTTGGTAATCGCTTACAAAAGCCTCACTGCGTGTGGACACCCACTTCAGCGAACGATTGATCTTGCGAGCGGCCCAAGCCAATATGGTTTCTTCAGGGTAGAGCTTTCCCTTGGTACCAAAGCCACCGCCAACGTCTGGCGCGATCACCCGGATGGCACTTTCGGGAAGTGCAAGCTGTTCGGACACCAACTTGCGAATATGGTGAGGTACCTGCGTCGCAGACCACAGGGTCAGCGCATGACCATCCATACCCAGAGATGGTGAGGGTTGAGCAATCACAGCGCGCGGTTCTAATGCAGCGCAAATGATTCGGTGGTTAATGATGTCGACCGAAATGCGATGCGTCGCTTTTGCAAATGCAGCATCCACTGGGCTTTTCGCGCCACGTTGAAAGCGCAAAACAAGGTTCCCGGGCGCCTCGGCATGCAACTGCGGTGCGTTACTTTCAGCAGCTTTTTTAACCTCGACGACAGCTGGCAGAGGGTCGTAATCAACTTCCACTAACTCAGCCGCGTCAACCGCTGAATTAACACTGTCGGCAATCACCATGGCAACAATCTCACCGACATGGCGCACTCGATCGCAAGTCATAGACAAGCGAGGTGGCTCTTTCATTTGCGAACCTTCGACTCCTGGGATGAGCCATAGGGGGGTCATTTTTCCTACCCCATCCTCCCGCATATCGGCGCCTGTAAATACTGCGCAAACGCCAGGTGCAGATCGAGCATTGGCAACTTGCACGCTCTTGATCACGGCATGGGCGTGAGGTGAACGAACGAAGGCGCAAAACTTCATACCCTCTAAAAAAATATCCGCAACAAATTGCCCATGACCTGTCAGCAACTGCTGATCTTCACGGCGAAAAACTGCTTTTCCAATGCCTTCTGGATGCATAACTGTCACCTTGGTTTTAGAAAAAATAAACGACTGAACAAAATTCCATTTTTTATTAATTTCATAAAACCCTTTTGTCATAACACAACGAAAAAATATTGAGATTACACCAATGAACAATTAGTTCAAATGAATCAGGGAAACCCCTAGTGAGTTTAGGACTTCAAGTAAGTGATGATCAATTGAATAAAAAAATAGTTCTTTGCTTGATCGATGCAGGGTAATCAAGCAAAATCGATTGTTGATCGTTTAGTCCTTAGAATCATGATTCCACAGAAAGAGAGCGCGATATGCTGACAATTAAAAAAACCCTTGCCACTGGCGTGATGGTTCTTTCGTCATTGCTTGGTGCAAATGCTTTTGCGCAAGACAAGATCAAAATGGGCTTGTTCATTTCCTCATCTGCAATGCCCTATTTCATCGCCAAGGAACGCGGCTACTTTGCGGCAGAGAATCTTGATGTCGAAGGCATTCCTCTGGCAACTCACCCGCTGATTATTCAAGGTTTGGTTAAAGGCGATTTGGACGCAGCTTCAAATCTACTGTCCCTAGAAGGCGCAAATATCAATGCACTTCGCCCGAACACACTAAAATACTTTTCAATTAACTGTCAAAATAAAAAATACCAAGTGGAGGCATTTGTCGTCCCAGCCAGCAGTCCAATCAATTCTTTAAAAGAACTGAAAGGTAAGCGCATCATGTCCGCACCTGGGCCTGGCAACCTCTTTGTTGCCAAAGGTGTTTTGAAAGCGGTCGGCCTGGACGAAAAAGACTACCAGATGCAAGAGCAGCAAATGAGTGTTCATGTGGGCGCTATGCAGGCCAACCAGTTTGATGCGGCCTACACGGTGGAGCCCTTGGTGACGATCATGACCGCACAGGGAATCGCAAAAAGACTTGAAACCGGTGTGATTGCGACCCATATGCTAGGCCGTGATGATGCCTGCGCCGTGCTTGCTGGCGGCGTGATGAGCAACAAATTCATGGACGAGCGTCCTCAGGTTGCAGAGCGTCTGGCCCGTGCATGGGCTCGTGCACTGAAAGATGGCAACACTGATCCAAAAGCGCGAGAACTGCTTGTTAAACACATGAACACGGCGGCAGCTATTGCGCCCATTGTTCCTCTTTCTTACTACAACATGGTCAAAGACCTCAAGCCAGAAGAAGTTTCTGATTTCCAAAAACTGGTTGACCAAGGTGTTGCTTATGGACTTGTCAAACAAAAAATTGACGTTAAGTCCATGCTGAAATCTTATTGAACGCAACTTCATGGCTGGCAGGAATTACGTCAATTTTCTAACACCGGCCTACGGCGCTACTGCATTTATCTTCGCATGGTGGCTAATCGCGTTTTTGCAATTAGTCGATCCCGTATTACTTCCTTCACCCCAAGATTCAGCGAAGGCGATTTGGGTTGGCTTTTTTCAAGGCAACCTGTTCTCTGACCTGAGGGTGACAGTTGTTAGGACACTTGCCGCCTTCACCCTTGCCACCTTGGTCTGTGTGCCCTTAGGTCTGGTTCTGGGCTCATCCGTGCAGCTTTATCGATCACTAGAGTTTGTGATCGATTTTTTCCGCTCTACCCCAGCTTCCGCTTTATTTCCTCTATTCTTGGTCATTCTCGGCGTTGGTGAGAGTACAAAAATAGCAGTTGCCGCGTTTGGGGCAGGACTTCTCATACTTTTCAATACGGCTTACGGCGTAATGAACGCTCGAAAAGTGAGGCAGGCAGCAGCCTATGTCATGGGCGCCTCTAAGTCGCGAGTTCTCATCGGTGTGACCTTGCTTGAGTCTTTGCCGCAGACATTCATCGGTATGCGTTCAGGCGTATCTTTCGCCTTGGTCATTGTGATCGTGGCGGAAATGTTCATTGGATCGACGGATGGGCTAGGTCAAAGGGTCATCAATGCTCAGATGATTTTCAATATGCCCGAAATGTACGCCACCATATTCACCGCTGGTGTTCTTGGCTACAGTCTCAATTTGTTTTTCATCTTGATTGAAAGACATTTTGTTCACTGGGGCGGCAAATGAACACGACCCACATCACCATCAGAGGTTTGACCAAGAGTTTTGCAGGTCAGCCCCTTTATTCAGGATTCGATCTGAATTTTCCCAGAAGCAGAATTACCTCTGTCTTTGGGCCTAATGGTTGCGGCAAGTCGTCACTGATTAACATGATTGCAGGCTTAATGCCGATTGATGCAGGAGAAATACTTTTCGATGGCAAGCATCTGCACGAAACGGTCATCGGCTATGTTTTTCAAAATTACCGCGACGCCCTTTTCCCTTGGAAAAAATCAATCGATAACATTAAATACCCACTCCAGATCTCTGGCAAGTCACCAGCGGAATGCGAGGCTCGCACGCAGGAGTTGATTCAGTCTTTCGATGTCAGATTCGATCTGAATCGCTATCCCTATGAATTGTCTGGCGGACAGCAACAACTGATTTCCATCATGCGCGCTTTAGCCACGCAACCCGAAGTCTTATTTCTTGATGAACCCTTTTCAGCGCTGGATTATGAGATGACGCTGTTTATGCGCGATAAGCTTCAAGCCATTTTTCAAGCGACTAAAACAACCATGATCGTTGTCTCGCATGATCTGGACGAGGCTGTGTATTTAGCGGACGAAGTTCTGATGCTGACCAGGCGGCCAACCAAAATAGCCGAAGTTGTAGAATTCACAGCGGCCCGACCAAGGTCCCCTGGCACGCTCACATCACAAGACTTCATTAACGCAAAGTCCCGCTGCCTTGATGTGTTTCAGCGGGAAGTGCGAACCAAGGAGTTGTCAAAATGATCGCAGGAGAATCCATCTCTAATTCAATGATTTGTCAGTGGAGATGCAGATGACCGTGACTGTTTCGATGACCCTTAATGGGCAAGCGGTGGCGCACGCCATTGAAGAGCGAACTCTTCTGGTGACATACATCAGAGATCTTTGCCGATTGACGGGTACCCACATCGGATGTGACACCTCACAGTGTGGCGCTTGCACGGTTCACCTTGACGGTAAAGCCGTGAAGAGTTGCAACGTTCTGGCGCTGCAGGCAGAAGGGGCCCATGTGACCACGATCGAAGGCCTGGTTTCAAGTGATGGAACGCTGCACCCCATGCAAGAGGCTTTCAAGACACATCATGGCCTGCAGTGCGGGTATTGCACGCCTGGCATGGTAATGAGTGCAGTTCATTTACTAAAGATCATCGAACAACCTACCGAAGAGCAAATTCGCGACCAGCTTGATGGTAATTTGTGCCGCTGTACGGGCTACCACAACATCATCAAGGCGGTCAAAGAAGCGTCCAAAATCATGGCCAAACAGGCTTGATTGACAAAGCACGGCCTCAGTATTCCCATGTATTCTTTCAAATATAAAAAACCAGTTTCGATTTCTGATGCTCAAGCTTGCTTGGCAAAAGGCAGCGAGTCAAAATTGTTGGCGGGTGGTCAAAGCCTGACTGCCGCCATGAAGTTGCGCTTGTCCAGCCCGAAGGAGCTTATCGACTTGTCGGCCATTGCCGAACTGTCTGGCATCAAGATTGGAAATGGCGAAGTCACGATAGGCGCCATGACGCGCCATGCTGATGTAGCCTCATCCGCATCACTGCGCACCCATATTCCAGGACTGGCTAACCTTGCAGGTGGCATAGCAGATCGAATGGTTCGCAGCATGGGCACCCTAGGTGGATCTCTAGCGAACAACGATCCCGCTGCTGACTATCCCGCTGCAACGCTGGGGCTCGGTGCATCAATCGTGACCAATGAGCGTCAGATCAAAGCCGATGATTTTTTTCTAGGCATGTTTGAAACCGCACTTCGCACCAATGAAATCATCACCAGCGTTATTTTTCCAGTTCCAACAAGATCAGCGTACGCCAAGTTCAAGCATCCAGCATCACGCTATGCAACAATAGGCGTTTTTGTTGCTGAATTCAATGGTGTTGTTCGCGTCGCTGTGACAGGCGCAGCCTTGGTGGTATTTAGATTTACCGAACTTGAAAAGGTGCTGAGTCAGCGCTTTTCTTCTGAATCGATTGCGGAAATCAAGATCGACGAAAGCGGATTGAATTCAGATCTGAATGCGGACGCTGCTTATCGATCCCACCTAATAACTCGGATGGCGATGCAAGCTGTAGATTCGTTACAGGCTTGAAGCCTGACATCACGGCACTGTCCGTCCTTTTTTCTTGCTGACGGGCAGTGCGTGTTCAGAATCAACTAAGGCTGTATTAGCCTTCATCGATTCACTCTCAGGGTTGAGTTAACCCGCCAACAACTCTCGCGGCAAACTCATGATGAAATCATTCAGCGTTTTAGAGTCACGTCCAGGGCGCATGTGATCGGTCATACACAAGGATGCAGCCTCAGCGTCTCGTTTTTCTAAAGCACTGACTATTTTTTCATGCTGATCGTATGAAGATTTGATGCGTCCCAAGGCGCCAAATGCATGGCGTCGATAGACCCCTGTGCGAGAACGTATGCGCAAAACTTCTTGACGCAAAAAGGGGTTGCGGGCAGCTTCATAAATGATTTCATGAAATTTCAAGTTGGCTTTTTGCCAACCATCCATGTCTTCTTTATCCGCGATTTTTTTGCTACTACGATGCAACTTCACCAAAGCCTTGGTGTCGTCGTTTGTCATGCGCTCACAGGCCAGACGCACTGCGATGCCTTCAAGCTCAGCCAGAAGCTCCCACAAAGAAAGCAACTGTTGCAAATTCATTTTGGCCACCATAGAGCCGCCACGGGGCGTACTGCTCAGAATGCCTTGGGCTTGAAGCTGAAGCAAGGCTTCTCGAACTGGCGTGCGCGAAACCTTGTAATGGTGGGCCAAGGCGACATCGTCTATGGCGTCACCCGGCAACAGCTCGCCCGATGCGATGGCAGATTCGATGCGCAATCTAATTTGATAGCTGACTTTCATCATATCCCTCAAAAAAATGTGAGTGTTTTATTTGATCCGTAAAATATGAAAATCGGTTATAAATATACACAATCTGATCAAAAACATTTTAAGCATAGCCTCATGCCAACCGATTTTGAACAATTGACAGCATTCATTCCATTGGCCAAGCTGGCCTTTGCTGAACAATCATATGAGCCAACCGAGGCTGATGTCATGGGAGCGGCCAAAAACTTGGCGCGTCTTCAAACACCAACAACCGCCTTTGCTGAGCTCAACCACACTTTGAGCTTCGACGAATTACTGAATAAATTGGCCCATGTTTGATCTGCCTGCCCGAATGACACAGCTACAAGCCAACATCCGTGCGGGTGAGGTCTCAGCCCAAGACGCCTTGTTGGCCCAAGCCAAGCGAGGTCGAAGTTTGAATACAAAGTTTCCTTGTGTGGTTGAAGAACTTTCAATTGCTTCGCCCAATGTCGGGCCTCTGACTGGTATCGCATTGGCGCACAAAGATATTTTTCAACTCAATGACCGCATGCCTGGCTGTGGTGTTGGCTTGGGCGGCGTGAAGTCAGGCCTTGGTCCAGCCGCGGCCATTTCTTCTTTGAAGAAGGCAGGTGCCACTCAATGGGCTGCACTGGTGATGGCACCCCATGCGTGTGGTGCAACATCGCAAAATACACACTTTTCCCGATGCATCAATCCAACGGATGAAGACGCCGCAGTAGGCGGCTCATCTAGCGGATCTGCCGTGGCGGTGGCTGCTGGGATGAGCTACGCTGCGTTAGGCACAGACACCGCAGGCTCGGTCCGTATTCCCGCAGCAACTTGCGGCCTGATAGGACTCAAAACCACGCACGGTGCGATCAGCAATGAGGGCTGCGCCCCCTTGGCACCTTCACTCGACAGCGTGGGTATTTTGAGTCGATACCCACAAGACGCCCGAGAAATTTGGTCTGCTTTGTGCCCGCAAATACCGCGACATGCCAAGCAGTCTATGACAAGTAAGCTGTGGTTGCCAGAAAGAGGCGTGTCAGCCAAGGTGACCCAAGCCATCCGCACTTGGATCTCTCAGCTCGGCGCCCATGTCATTGACATCAATATGGGCAAGGCGTTTGATGTGCTCGACAGGAATGCTCAACGCGTTTTATTTTATGAAACTTCTCGCACCCACCATGCCGCATTGAAAGAAGGCGCTGCCGAACCAGGTGTTCAATCGATCGGTCTCATGGGTCTGGGACTACCGCAGAGTTGGTACCACGAGTCGATTCACTCTCGGCCTTTTCTCCTGCAAGAGTTTGTTAAAGACCATTTCAGTGAAGCTGATTTTTTGATTGTGCCGTCATTAGCAGACACTGTGCCCGATTGGCAAAACGTGGAAATCGGTCATCCCTCTTTTGATCGTGCGGCGTTATTTGCAATGCACCGCTACATGGGTTTTGTGAATTATCTTGGCTTGCCATCCCTTAACTTGCCTATCGGTCGCGATGAGCGTGGACGAGCCATCTGTGTGCAAGTCATCGCCAGACCCTATGCAGAGCACCAGCTGCTCAATTTTGCCGAGCAATCCCCTTTTGCTTTTTGGAACCTCTGAACACATGCCGAAAATTCAAGCTTCCAGCGCCCTCTCTCGATTCAAAGTCATTGACCTGTCTCGCGTTCGCGCAGGACCCAATTGCGTGCGTATCCTGACCGACTTTGGTGCAGATGTCATTCGTGTCGAACCCCCTCCTGGCGTCGACCCCAATGAAGCCATGTTTGCGGCCAACCGCAAAGGCGGCGATTTTCAAAACATCAACCGCAACAAGCGGTCGATGACCCTCAACCTCAAAAAACCGGGCGCCATGGAAATACTGATGCGCTTGGTGGCCGAGGCGGATGTGGTGGTAGAGAACTGGCGACCCGACGTTAAAAACAAGCTGGGCATCGACTACGAGTCTTTGGCCAAGGTCAACCCGCGCATCATTTTGGCCAGCATTTCTGGCTTTGGGCAAGACGGCCCCTACGCTTGGCGGCCAGGCTTTGATCAAATCATCCAAGGCATGGGCGGCTTGATGAGTGTTACGGGCGAGCCCGAGCACGGCCCCATTCGCGCTGGCTTGGCGGTCGCCGATTTGAGTGCGGGTTTGTACTGTGCCTTGGGGATTTTGGTCGCTCTTTTAGAGCGTGAAGTTTCTGGCAAAGGCCAATGGGTGCACAGCTCCTTGTTGCATTCCCAAATTGCCATGATGGACTTCCAGATGGCGCGCTACCTCAATGACGATGATGTGCCTGTGCAAGTGGGCAACAACCACCCCACCAGCTCGCCCATGGGCTTGTTTGACGCCAATGACGGTTGCTTCAATCTGGGCGCCTCAGGCGAGGGAAACTGGAAGCGGTTTTGTGATGTACTGGACAAGCCAGATTGGTATGCCGACCCAGAATTTCAAACTGAACCGTTGCGTGTCAAAAATCGCAGTCGCTTAAATGCACAGATTGCGATAGAGTTCAAAAAGAACTCGGTCAAGCATTGGGTCGATCTACTGAACGAAGTGGGCGTTCCTGCGGGGCCGGTCTATACGGTTCCTGAGGTATTTGAAGATGAACAAGTGAAGCATTTGAAGGTGACCGAAACCTTGATGACAAACTTTGGCAAAGAAATTGCGTACATCACACAACCAGTAGTTTTAGAGAGAACCCCGTCACAAGTTGTGGCGCCCGCACCAGGATGGGGCGAGCATACCGATGAGGTACTCCGAGAAGCAGGCTATTCGGAGGCAGAGATTCAACAATTTCACACACAAGAGGTGGTTTGAAAATGGGTGTAATTCACGTTTCACACGAACATCATGTCAGTGTGGTCACGATTGACGACGCAGAGCGTTACAACGCCATGAGCTTGTCGATGTGGATTGAACTCAAAAAAGCGTTTGACAAAATTGAAAGCGACAATGAAGTACGAGTGGTCATTCTTCGCGGGGCGGGTGACAAAGCTTTTGTATCTGGTGCCAACATCAGCGAGTTTGAAACGCAACGAAACTCTGAAGCCTCAGTGGTCCATTACAACCAAAGCGTTGCCCAAGCACAAGATGCCATCACACGGTGCAGAGTTCCAGTGATAGCAGCCATTAGCGGTATTTGCTACGGCGGCGGTTTGGGGCTCGCATTGAGTTGTGATTTGCGTTATGCAAGTCCTGCTTCTAAGTTCCGCATGCCTGCAGCTCGATTGGGCTTGGGTTATGGCTACCGTGGTATGAAAAGCATTGTTCAAAACCTTGGCCCCACGGCCGCCGCTGAAGCTTTTTATACCGCCAAAGTTTATGGGGCCATAGAAGCTGCACAAATTGGCATCATCAACGCTGTCAACGACAATGTGTTTGCTTATTGCGATGAGGTGGCACTTCAAATATCACAGAACGCACCACTGACAGTGCAGGCTGCCAAGCAAGCCATGCTTTGCATTGCGGATGACGACACATCTCAAATTTCGCGTATCGATCAGGCCGTTGATACGTGTTTTAAAAGCAGCGACTATGCGGAAGGCCGAAAGGCTTTTGCAGAGAAGAGGCTTCCCAAGTTCACCGGCCATTGAATTTAAAACCACCCATGGAGAAGAAGATGAAGTCTTTAAGAACCCTGCTCTCGATTGTGCTCACTCTGGCTGCAACAGCAGCTTTTGCTGTGGGGCCTTCACCAGCGCCGATGAAACAAAAAGAAGTGCTCACCGTTGGCTACGTCAAGGTGGGGCACCTTGCGCCCATGTTGATGCTTGAAGAAGAGCTCAAAAAGCTCAACATCGAAGTCAAACGTGCTGAGTTTGTTCGATATGCCGATGCGCGCACCGCATTGTTGTCTGGCTCTGTTGATGTTTCTGCAGTCGGCCCTGGCGACTTGGCCATTGTGGCGGCTCAAGGTAGTAAGAACCTCATTGGCTTGACCGGCGTTGGTAGCTCAGCCAAATATTTAGTGGTCCGTAAGGGCGTGAAAATTGATGATTGGGCGGATATCAATGGTAAAAAGATTGCCATTGCACCTGGCTCTGCAGTCTGGTTCCAGTGGGCCATGACTCTGATTGAAAAAAATATCCCCTACACCGCATTCTCGCCAGTGAATGTTCAAGGTGGCGGTACTGCGTTTGTTCAAGCCATGAAGCGCGGCGACATTGATGCCATGGTGCTGTGGGAGCCCTTTGAATCGCAAGCCGTTGCCGAAGGCGATGCCTACTTTGCAAACAAACTCGACTACAGCCAGTCCCGTTCTGTGGGCGCTGAACTGGGCATGTTGGCCGCTTCACGCGATGCCATGACGACCAAAAAAGATTTGGTGCAGCGCTTTTTGTGGGCTTACCTCAAAGTGGAAGAGCAAATGGCCAAAAACAATGACATGTTTGCTGATGCGTATTCTAAGTACACAGGTTTGCCTTTGAACGTGACGAAAGAGTCTGCCAAGATTATCAAGCTGGGTGGCGTCTTGACCAAAGAGCAAGTGAGTCGCTTGGCAGAAGCCGCTTTCAAACAAGGCATCGTGCAAAAAGACGTCACCAAAGAAGCTGCCGACTTGTATGACGACAGCATGACCAAAGAAATTAAGAAGTAATTGCAGGAATACACCATGATGACGACGGCACATTTCAAGCAATTGATGCTCGGACTGGTGGTTCCAACCACCGTCGTCGTGCTGTGGCAGGTCATGGGCAGTATGCCCGATATGGCCGGTATCTTGCCCACACCACTGAAGGTTATCGAAGGTTGGAATAGCTGGATTTTTGGCAAGCCAGGCTTGGGGTTGAACCCCTATTTGGGCACCTGGTTGGCAAATGTGGATTACTCCTCGATGCGCGTTGCCCAGGGTTTTGCACTCGCTGCGCTCATAGGGGTGCCGCTGGGTTTGTTGATAGGTTGGAGTAAATTCATCTCACAGATGTTTGATCCCATGATTCAAAGCCTGCGTCCGATTCCCATCACAGCGTGGTTGCCTTTTTCCATTGCAGTTTTTGGCATTCGTGACATTGGCTCCATTTTCTTAATTTTTCTGGGCGGGTTCTACGCCATCGTGGTCAACACAACACAAGGGGCTCGAGATGTAGACCGCAACTTAGTGCGGGCTGCCTTGATGATGGGTGCCAGCCGCACGCAGCTACTCCTTCGCGTTGTTTTGCCTGCAGCCATGCCGTCCATCTTTACAGGCTTGCGCATTGGTTTAGGCATTTCTTGGACTGCCGTTATCGTTTCTGAAATGGTGGCTGTCAAATCGGGCTTAGGCTATGTTTTGTGGGACGCCTACTATGTGGGTCGCATGGACATTGTGCTGGCAGACATGGTGTCAATTGGTGCCATGGGTTACATCAGCGATCGCATCATCGTTTTCATCGAACGCAAGATGCTGGTTTGGCGAATTTTGCAAAGTCACTGAAATTTTTATGTCAAACATCTTTGTTCAAGACCTTTGTAAA
>Ga0214919_10007079_pt1 | contig 15246 bp, 34 predicted proteins | sample LL1503_MetaG_FD_177994 | JGI IMG/M metagenome (GOLD analysis project Ga0214919, IMG submission 177994) | Freshwater microbial communities from Lake Lanier, Atlanta, Georgia, United States - LL-1503 | ecosystem: Environmental > Aquatic > Freshwater > Lake | place: USA: Georgia | collected... | reverse complement strand
TCTAAGAGGGGAGGGGAGATGGGGACTCCTACTTTATATTTGGGGGGTGGGGTATGGGTATGGTATTGGGGGTATAAACTTTACATATGGTCTGAGCTATGAGATAAAGTATTCAACCAAGCAACATCTGTTTGGTATAACTAAAGGAGAATGTAATGAGTGATATTACTTATATGTTTATTCAATTGATTGTACTTGTATGTTATGCATCATGGGTATTCTATCGTATAGGTTATAACAAAGGGTATCGTAAGTGTGAGCATGACATGGAGTTTGAATGGGAAGTAAATGGTGAGTTTGTTAATGAACAACAACATAAAGGAGAATAGTATGTCTATATTTAAATTAGAAGTAGGTGGTAAGTGTGCGAATGGTGCAAGAGTAGTAGCGTTGTACATGGGTTTGTATGAAGGTGTTGTGCTTGCCGATTACCATGGTGAGTATGTAACATGGGTATTCAATACTAACAGTCAAGACGTTACCAATCACGGTGACTACTTTAGAACCAACGATGAAGATGCATGGGATGCAGCGCGCGAGAACTTTCTTCAACGAGTAACAAAGTATATCTAACCAACTGGGGGCTTCGGCCCCCTTCTTAATAGGAGAACAGTATGAAACTATATAACAATAAGTATGACGCTTATTATGATGATGTAAAGAATGTATGGCTTGAGGATGTATGTGGTAGCAAGGGTTGTGAGTACTGTAGCAATAGACCAAGCGAACCACTACAAGCGCCGTGGCAACAACAACTAGAACTAGACTTTACCTACAACATTAACTAACCAACTGGGGGCTTCGGCCCCCTTCTTAATAGGAGGATGTATGAAAGAAAATAATATCGTAACGTTTTTAGGTTTAATGGAAGATGACTTATGGAATAACCATGATGTAACAGAGGCATCTTTTGATATAGCAGTTTCTGTTATCTGTAACGTGCGTAGGCGATTGTTAGAAGGCACATTGGTAGAAGTATCATCATCTGACAATTGGTGGTGTGTTACAGCAGAAAGCATTAAGAAGTGCAGAACCAACAAAAGTAGTAGCATGAAATGGAAAGACATTAAGTAGTATACGGAGGGCTTCGGCCCTCCCTTTTTTTGGCCTAGCGATTTGATACCAGTTATGTGTCGTCGCGGACGTTTCGGGCGCGGTCGCGTGGTCTTATTTAGTCATTCACTTAGCCCTGAAACTTTACATATCCTATCACCTATGAGATAAAGATCTCACAGCAATTTTGCTGTTTACTTATGGAGTATGTATGAAAACTTTAAACTTAAAACAAATAGCTTATCAACAAGCGTCATTCGCAGATAATCTTAAGGGCTTAGCTAGATCAGTCTATGAACAGTATCCGAACCTTGATGATGAGGTTGCAGATGAGGTTAAGGCCGATCTATTTGCGGGTTATCAATTAAGGGTTGCAGAAAATCAGCCTAAGATCGATCAACATTTTATTGTAGAGAGCGGTAATTATCTACCTGTTGAAAAACTTGCATTCGATAATCACAAGGGTGAAAAGTATCACCGAACCGTTGCGAATATCATGGCCTATACACCGCAGGCCTTCGGCGCACTACGTCAAAGCAATCCGCAATTACACGCGGTCATTAAATCAGAGCGTGATTCAGTAAGCAAATATTGCAGTAACCGCCTTGCTGATCTTAAGAAAGCTATTCATGCCATTAAGAATGAGGGCGTGGCTAGGGTTCGCGGTGCAACTAAGACGTTCGCAGAAACCGTTAAGGATACTCTAGACGGGCTTAAGAAAAAATGCGCTAATGCTAAGGCGCGTGGTGATGATACGGCGAATGACAAAAAGCTCATAACGGCAATTTCAGAATTTAACCGTAAATGGGTTAGCTAAGCAATGACTAGGGAGGCCTTCGGGCCTCCTTTTTTTTGGCCCAAATTTTGATGCCAGTTACGTAGCGAGCGGGCGTTTGCGTAGTATGCTTCTGTTGGACACTTCGTTAATTTATATCTTACCCCAAATGATACCAGTTATGTGTCGTCGACGTCGCTTGCGTGGGAATTCCCTAGTCATGACCTAGAAGTTTATTTAGCCATTCACCATGTCGTGAATTTGTTTATCCAATGATGCGTTGTTCAATGCTATGTGTGGTGTAAGATATACTTAGTTGATATGTGATGTATGAGTTTAATTAAAGATAAGGCTTTGTTCAATCCTGTTCAATGCGTTGTTCAATCTTCGTTATTTTATGTCAAGTTATAAGTCGTTGATTATAAAGCGTTGTTCAATGTGTTCAATGTGTTCAATGTGATTTAAGGTATGTATAGGATTTTGACGAGGTAGAGAGTAAGAGGTCTCTTTTCGCAGTGAAACAAAAAACGCCTCCAAGAACTACACACTCTTTTATTTAGATTGAACAGTTGAACAGGTTGTACAATAGGAAAAAACACTCTTATTATTATTATTTAAAAATTATATATATAACAAGCACTTAAAGCCTTTGAACGCTATAAATCACTTACCTAAAAATCTCAAATTTCTGACAATTAGTCAAGTTTACTTTGAACAACCGATTGAACAGATTGAACACCTCAAAACAAAAAAGATATGTAAAGTTGTATGTTTATATGTCAAGTAATGATATAATGGTTATTATGTGGGGAGAGAATGTAACACCTCACGTAGTAAGTAAGCATCATTTTTTAACTAAATTCACGTCAGCGTGAACGACAACATAACAAGGGAGATAGCAACATGAACTATACAGACCACAAGAAAAACAAAAAGCTACAAGATTATATGTCAAGTTATAACAGAGAAGTGACCATGAGTGAATATGTGACAATCCCAAAGACAAGACTTCGACGACTAATTATCACCGAGGTTTTAGCATGGGGTATATCAGCGTTCATTTTGATTATATCGTTACTTCACTAGAACATTGTGTAAAACAGAGACAGACTAGGCAATTTAGGAAGGGTTTATGGAGTATAAAAATCTATGTATAAAGTGTGGTGACCATGTATTAGATGCAAGGTATAGGTTAGGTTATGCAACATGTTTAAAGTGTGGCGAGGTTGTGGCTCGTGAAACTAAACATACGATAGCACCTATGCACAAATCGAATTATATGGTTATCACTAACAGAGAGGACTTAAAAGGACTTAACAACAAAGGAGGGAACGTAAGATGATAGCAACAAAGAGGTACAAAGTAACAATGAACTTGGCTTATGACTTTAACACTTCACTTGTAGATGAATGGCAAGATAACGGAGATGAGGAGTTGAACTACATTGATGCCAAGCTAGTGCAGAGTGAATTGATTACTTGGTTAGAAGATGCAGGGTTTAGAGTTGAAATAGAAGTCATCGACAAAGATAATTAAAGGAGATAGATATGAGAGTATCAAATAACAAGGCAAGAGATTTTGTAAATAGTTTAGATGAGTTTGAGGGTAGTAACACTAAAGGCATGTGGCATAGTTGGGACGAGGGTGCTAAGAAATTATTTGTAGTGTATAGTTATGGACACCATTTTCCTATGTATGTATATGACGACCAAGAAAATAAATGGATAGGCAACAAGGATAAGTATTCAAAAAGTACGACAAGGCATCAATCGCAGTTGAGACCAAGTGAAGTAGATATGTGGTTGGATACAGATGAAATAAAAGAAGTAATTATTAATCGAGGTATGGTGGGGTATTTAATTAACAAGGCACAACATTAGGAGGTCACGTTAGCATGAAGAACTATATAGTAAAGCTAGAAGAAAGCATTGTGTACGAGGTTCATATCGTAGCACATAGTGGTAAAGAGGCAGAGTTAGAAGCTATGCGTCACCCTGAAAGGTGGCAAGAAGTAGCAGGACAGATTCATACAGTAGATATTAAACAAGGAGAATAACATGGAGACAATAAAGTTTTTAGCAATAGTAGAGGTAAGCATACCGAAAGCAAAGTTAGACGACATCGAATCATGGGGTGAGGATATAACAGGCGAGACATATATTGCGTCAGTTATTAAAGACCACGTGGCAGACAAAGGGTTGCTATGCAAGTTAGATGTCATCGAGGGCGAGGTGTATAGCGAGGTTAAAGAGTATGCCTATGAAGTATTGAACAACAAGGCAGTCGAGGAGTTAGAGAAAGAAATCTTAGAAGCTAAGAACTGTATAGGAGGTACGTGTGAAGACTAGGGCAGAGTTGATAGTAGCGTTAAGTGAACTACAAGTAAAAAGAATGTGGGGTAATGATTACCCACTAGGTGATGAGTATTTAAAGAAAAAGTATTGGAACTATCACAATGGTAATTGCAAGGAATCAACACGCAACATCAAAGATAGAATAGCAAAAGAACTAATATGGAAAATACAAATGGAGAACAGACATGGCACGACCACTAAAGTATAAAGGCATGGTAGATAACATCACGCGATGGCTTGTAGATGAACTGAAACATGACGCTGAGATTGTCAATGGGTTAGACGTTATGACAGATGGCACGGAAGATATAGTGCATGGTAGGTATGAGGTAAGTAGAGAACTCTTGCATTATATCCGTTCACTTAATGGTGAATCACACGATAACTTAGACGAGGGAGAATTAAAATGAGTAGAGTAGGCGAAGCAATAAGAGAGGAACAAGAGCAACAGATAGAACAGAATGAAACAGATATGGCATGGCAACAGAAACAATTAGAAGAACAAGAGTTACTTGAGATAGCTAAGCAAAAGAATATGTTTGAGTGGCAAGCGATACAAGATGCTATCTATTATTCTAAACGCTTGAAGTATGTAGAGGATAAATAAAATGGGCTATCGTAGCGAGGTTGCATATGGTGTCAAGGTTGATGACATAGTTTGGAATGACCAAGCAACAGAAGAAGAAAAGAATCTGAGTGCTGATGGGATATTCTTACTTATGATAACTGAGATGCAGAGTGACGAAGTAGCTAAGAAATGTTTTGATGAGACACATGAGATAAATGAATATCTAACCATAGACAAAGAAAACAGGACTATTAAGTTTTATGCTGATAGTTTGAAATGGTATTCGGACTATAAAGATGTTAAGGCTCATGAGAGGTTGTATGAAATGATGGTGGAGTATGCAGAGTTATATGATAGTAAGCAAGGTATGGAAAATCCTGTGTCATGCTCATTCATTAGAATCGGTGAGGAAATAGAGGACATCGAGGAAAGTGGTAGTGGCTTTGACCCGTGGAGTATTATGAGTGTATATAGGGGTATAGAAATGAACATCTAGTTTATCCCAAGTGCTATGTTTATATGTCAAGTTATGCTATACTGTATAGACATGGGGTAAGAAAGTTATAGATGATGGTAATTAAACAATTCACGGCAACGTGAACAACAACATAAGGAGATAGACATGGAAGCAAACGTCTTGAAGTTTGAGATGCAACAACCGAACCATATCATATCGTTGGCAACGTCAGCAGTATTAGTATCAGTCGATGTCAATGTATGGTCAGCAACAAAGCAAGACAGAGGTATCAGCGACGAGGTAACTCACGCTAAGAAAGCAACTAGCAGTGCAGGTAGATTTGTAAAGAATCTCTTAGCTGATGACCAATTCCATAAACGCGTAGCGAACTACAGGCAGACTATATACAACTGGCTCAAGCGTAGCACGTTTAGGTGGAACAATGCTCAAGACATATTGCCTGTCATCAACCTAGAGAAATTCAAAAAAGAATTCAATGACCACGACGTAGAATTCAATAGGCTACTAGACAGTTTCATAAACAACTACCAAGCGATTGTATCGAACATGGCTTTCAAGGCAGGCGATATGTTTAACGCTAATGATTACCCAAGTGCAAGTGAGGTAAGAAATAAATTTGGGATAAAGCTATACGTAGCCGAAGTGCCTGCTCACGATTGGCGATGTCAGATTAGTAACGAGATAGCTGATGACTTAAAAGGTCAGTATGAGAGACAAGCTGAGGGCATTATAACTGGTATCTTAAATGAGCAAGTAGAACGCATAACGGAAGTGATGGAAAGTATCAGTCATTGTTGTGGCATTGATGAAACTAAGGATTCAGTCTCAGGTGAAACGAAAACTAAGCGACGTAAGATTTATGAATCCACGTTGGATAAAGCTAAAGACTTATGCAATACCTTTAAGCAATTCAAACCGATTGAGAATGAAGTAAGTAATAAGTTAGCAAGTGCAGTCGCAGGGTTAGAAGCAACACTAAGTGGAGTAGATTCAGACTTAATCAGAGAGAATGATATGGTGCGTGACAGAGTAAAGAATGACGTTGATGACATCTTATCTAAATTTAAATTCTAAGGAGACATAGCATGGCAACAATAAATACAGTAAGTAATGTAACAATCGATGAACTAAGAAAACTTATACCCACGATAGGTAAGGAACTTACGCCTGTAATCCAATCTGAGCCTGGTTGTGGTAAGACATCAATACTCAAGATGTTGGAGGAGGACTTAGGGGACAAGTATGACTACATCTATGTAGATTGCCCTGTGAAAGACATGAGTGATATTGCTATGACGATACCCAATCATGATACAAAGACGTTGGATAGTTATGTGGGTAAATTGTTTAAACTAGATTCACCGAAGCCTAAGGTTATCTTACTCGATGAGTTTATGAAATCACCAAAGCTATTGCAAGTTATATTCACAAGGTTGATGTTAGAGAGAACTGTGGGTGACGTTTCACTACCACGTGAATCGATAGTTTTTGCAACAAGTAACAATGCAAGTGACGGAGTGGGTGACAGTATGTTGGCTCATGCAGGGAATCGTGTATGTATATTGAAGATGCAGAAGCCTGATGTTGATACATGGTTGAAATGGGCAACAGACAACTCAATCAATCCGTTAATCAGAGCATGGGTGTATATGTTTCCTAGGTCATTGGCAAGTTATACAGAGGGCGACCAAGCAGACAACCCATATATCTTTCAACCAAGTAAAGCAGTGTTGTCATTCTGTTCACCACGTTCATTGGCTAAGGCATCAGTCATCGTGGATAACAAAGAGGTGCTAGGCGACAATGCAGTGATGTGTGCGTTGGCAGGGACTATCGGTGCGAGTGCATCAGCAGATATGAGTGCGTTCCTATCAGTAGAGAAATCATTACCTCGTTTCAAAGACATCATTGAAAAACCTATGGATATTAATATGCCAACAGAGACCTCTGCATTATTGATGTTGATGTTTCAAGCGACGGATAACCTAGCATCTCAAGAGGACTTATCATCATTCATGAAGTTTGTGAATCGCATTGAGAGTAGCGAGATACAGGCAGTATTCTTTACCATGATGGTGCGTAGTAAGAATGGTGTGAAACTAGCACGTAACAATGCAGAGATAGCTAAGTGGGCTACTGAGAATCACGAATTATTTTAATAGGGGATAGACATGCAATTAGAGATAGATGACTACGAGAACAAATTGTTGTATGACATCATCGGTGACCATATTGGTATTGAGAAAGAGTTTAACGTAGAACTAAGAAATAGTGATTCACCTGATGATGAAATACCACTTAAACAAAGTAATACAAGACTACACGTATTAACAATGTTGAGGGCAAGACTATGAGTATCACACAAGAAACAAGGCTAAAGAAAGCACACATAGCATTGATGAAACATCGTGAGACGGCATTGTATTCAGGTGTCATGCTCATGGGTAAGAACGCAGTCATTGACGATAAGGTGACGGCATATACTGATGGCGTTAATAAAAAGTATGGTCGTGAATTTATATCTAAGCTGACAGATGCAGAACTACGTGCATTAATATTACATGAGAACTTACACGTTGCACTAAAGCATATACCTAGGTTCAAGAAAGAGTTTAAAGATAATGCTCAAGCTATCAACGTAGCGACAGACTATGCAGTCAATGATGTCATTATGAATCTAAGTGATAGAGATTTATGTAAGTTACCTGAGGGTGGTCTCTATGATGCTAAGTATCACAATTGGTCGGTGCGTGAGATATATGAGGACTTGAAGAAACAACAGAAAGAAAACAAAGATTCAGGTAAAGGTGAATCACTAGGTAAGACACTAGATGAGCATGGCTTTGAAGATGCACAGAACATGACTGATGAAGAAGCTAAAGAGATGTCAGGCAAGATTGACAAGGCTCTACGTGAGGGTGGCATACTCGCAGGTCGTATGGGTGCAAAGATTCCTCGTGTGATTGGTGATATGTTAGAACCTAAGGTGAATTGGCGAGAGGTGCTACGCGAGTTTGTATCGAGTGCTACCAAGGGTTCAGACGAATACACGTGGCGTAAGTTTAACAAACGTCAGATGGCTAATGATATTTATTTACCAAGTATGGAGAATGAATCGATAGGTGAGTTAGTAGTTGCCATTGATACATCAGGCTCTATCGATAGCGTAGCCCTTACTGAGTTTGCGTCAGAACTGGCATCTATTTGCTCTGTTTCAACACCAAGTAAAGTGCGTGTATTGTGGTGGGATACTGAGGTGCATGGTGAACAAGTCTTTTTACCTGAACACTATGACAACATCAAAGAATTACTTAAACCACAGGGTGGGGGTGGAACTATGGTTTCATGTGTGAGTGAATACCTAAATAAACAACGTGTGGAAGCCGAAGCAGTCATTGTATTCACAGACGGATACCTTGAATCAGAAATAATATGGAATCTTAAATGCCCTACGTTATGGCTTGTAACACAGAACAATAACTTCGTAGCACCTAGTGGCAAGGTTGTTAAGAAAAATGACTAAGATGCGAGTTAAAGACAAGATATTCTTTGGTCAATCAATGGGCGTAGTAAATGCTCATATTGGAGAACACATTCAAGTGCATACAACACAAACATTAGAATTAGCAAAAGAAAGAAATGCAATCATGCAGGAAGTAAATAAACTAGCATGGATTTTAAATATGAGAAGCAAAGAATCTAAACGTATCAGTTGGCACTATGCTAGACGATTTAAAGAAACTAATACACAGTTAGAGAAACTATTAGCTGACATGAAAATAGAATATGTATATCAACAAGCAGGGGGAGTAGATGAGTGATAAGAAACAGAAAGAAATTATAGTAAGTAGTGTAAGAGTGAAAGGGTATGTCAAACATGCCAATGGTAGGAAAACAATATTTGATTTTAATAAACACGACTTTGAACCGAAGTCATTAGAGACAATTTTTGAGGAACTAGGGAGGAAGTATGAATGAGAATTACGCACATATAAAACTATATGCAGACGATTTTAAAAAACAAGATGTATGGGAAGCCTTATGTAAAATATGCGAGGGTGACCCTAAAGATGAGGTATTAGTAATTAACTTTGAGAAAGGAAAGGCATACACAAAATGAATAGCAATCTAAGATACGAACACTTAAAACGAATTACGGAAACACAAAAACCATACAGAGGGACAACAGATAAGTATCCCTTTGATGACAGAAAACATAACTACAAATACTTTTATCCAAGAGAAGTGAATGGCGAGACAGAGTATCACGTGGGTTACTATCACAAGTGGGAATCAGAAACTATGACTGCCGAGGAATTCAATGCCAAGAAAGCTAATATGCCTAAAGCAGAACTTAAAAAATGGCGAGAGGAAACAATATGGAATAAAGATTCTAGTGGAGTTGAAACGACAGGAAATTACATGAAAGATTTTAAAAACCCTAAAATAGATTTAATTATTAGGTCAGACAACACAGTAGAGATTGTAACTAATATGCTTCATCAAGGTATGCGTATGATATTCTCTGCATGGAACTATGCCAATGGTGTGTTTCAATCAAGTGTGGCTCATGGTGGAATTATATATAGACGTAAAGATAACGGAACTGTAATAGCTATACCAATCTTCAAACATATACGATTCAACATGGACACTATGGCAATACACGAATCATCAAAGTATCTAGCAACATATAGCACAGTAGACAGAAAGAAATCTAAAGAAGCTATGAACATCTATCAAGATAAACTTAATGGTGCATATGCCTTTATAACTTGTATGGATAGAGAATCTTTTAACCAAGATAAAGAAGAAGTAACGAACGAACTTTTTGCTAATACTGAAAGTAGAAATCATTATTATTGGGGTAAAGAACAACGAGATAGTGCAGTTGCGATAGCTGAGAAGATATTTTTTGAGAAGCCTGTCGAAGCTATATATGTATATATGAAAGCATTTAATGTCGGATATTATATAAGTAGTCAAGCTCAACCCAGTGATTGGATTAGAACATTCAAGAAAAAGTTTGCTAAATATATCCACGTTAAACATGATACTTTCACTAAAGATTATCTTACACATCTAGAAAACTTCAAATCTTCACCATGGAACATAGACATTACAATTGATGGTAAAATGGTAGAACGATTAACATAATAGAAAGGGTTACATGAAAGTATATTGCCCTATGCCACACCATATTCTCAAGAAGCATTGGAGAGTGCCGATGTGGCATACAGATGGTAGCTACGTAGTTTGCGTAGATAAAAACTATACAAGGAAATTCACAGATGAAACGCTACCTATATTTATTAGAATGAAACTTCCCTTTGCTAAGGCTACATCTAAATACTCAGGAAATACAGCATCAATAGATTACGAACCATACATGTCAGTATTACGAGACCCTGATTTGTACATATGCCCTGATGATATGAAAGACCTAGAGAACATAGCATGGCAAGTATCTCCCTCGTTATATATTATTGTATTACACGATACAGATTTGAATTCACTACGAGGTGAATCACTAACTAAGGACACACATGACACCAGAAGCAAAAGTAAAAAAGAAAGTAAAACAAATTCTCGACGACATAAGTTGCTATCATTTCTCCCCTCAAACTGGAGGTTATGGTAAGAGTGGTATCCCTGACATCATCGCCTGCTATAAAGGTAGGTTCATCGCTATAGAATGTAAAGCAGGAAAGGGTCAAGTCACAGCGTTGCAAAAATACAACATCGACCAAATCAAAGCTAATCAAGGCTTGGCAATCGTTATAAATGAAGGTAACATAGAGGAACTATTAACTCTGTTAAAGGAGGTATTATGACTAGAATGAATAAGATTCTATCAAGTTATAAAAAAGGTGGCACGCCGAAAGACAACGTGAATCACCCAACACACTACACTCAAGGAAAGATAGAGTGCATCGATGCTATCGCTGAAGCAACAAAACATTTATTAGGAATCGCGGCAGTATGCGTGGCTAATATAATTAAATATGTATGGCGATACCCATTCAAAAACGGACTAGAGGACTTGTATAAAGCCCGATGGTATCTCGAAGAACTAATCAAACACGAAGAAGAAAAAGCAAAAAACCATAAGAAAGACTAGGTAACTGGTTTCTTATTTAAGGAGGTTGCTATGATAGACCAAGCATTGGCGTGCCTTGCTACAACTATATTCATGGAAGCAAGGGGAGAAAGTATCGCAGGGCAGATTGCCGTAGGCTATGTGTTATACCGACGAGCCGATTTTAAACCTGAGAACGTATGTATAGAAATGAAAAAGCCCTATCAATTCTCATGGTATGGTAAACTAAAACCACCGACGCCACAGGCGTTAAGGGGAACTCAATATTATAATATTGCTTATCAGATATTAAAGTTAAAAGCAAAAGATACTTCTAAAGGTGCATCACATTTTCACAATATCGCACTTAACAATCAGTGGGGAATGAAACCACGTGTTATAATAAACAACCATGTATTTTATTAAGGACATCATATGAAAGACCCATACGCATGGGCAATCGAAGAATTCAATAGTGACGGCGAACTTGTATGGTCATCAATCATGCAGACACGACCAATAGAACTATCATGGATAAGAGACTTGCCAACAAAAAAACATAACATAGTAATAACACCATTATACAAAGATGAAGCTAATGCTGAAAAGATTACAGGGATTAAAAGCTATAGAGAATCAACACAACGTCTTATTGACGCAAACGGAGGATTATGATGGATAAAGAATATGAAGGCACAGGGTTCATAATAGTAGGGTTAATTGTAGGGTGTTGTATTACGTGGGGTATTATGAAGTATAACCAAACACAAACAAAATATAAGATGAATCTTAAATGCGTGCAAGGTGAACTGTATGAAGAAGTAAGACCTCACTTCTACGTGAAAAGCCATTTAGATTGCTTTGAAGAAAGAACATTATAATGACACCTGAACAAGAAGCTAAGAAAAGAAAGTTTGAAGAAGATTTAATAGAAGTCGCCGTCGCTGAATACTATCGCTGGGTAGAAGCTCATAAGGCAGTAAGGACAGAGAAAGACGCAAGAATGTTTTATAATGCTATGCGATTAGGTGTGATTAGAGGAATTAATTTTGCAACAAATCAGTATATGCAATCATTAAAAAACTTTGAGGAGAGTAAAGTAAATGGCAACACAACAGATACACAAAAGTAAACGTAAGGCTGACCCTTTTAAAACAAAGACGGGTAAAGATAGATTAAAAGCATTAGCATTAAAAGTATTATATGAGATGTTAGATAAGATTCAAGAACCTGGCAAGAAGCGTGCCAAGATAGCTAAAGAGATTGCAAGACGAGAAGTTAAGTGATTCCATTTAGTTACGCAATCATAGATGACGAGGGTGAGGTTATACGTAAACACCGATGGTCTGTCAAGGAAGCTAAGTGGTTTACAGAAAACAATCCTGATGTTAAAGTAGTAAAACTAGATAAACCAATAGTAGTCAAAGAAGATTTATTTCAATTAGTGGGGGAGTGTTTGTTTTAGATGTCACAAGATTACAGAAGAAAAACCGATGAAGAACTCATCGCAATCGTAAATCAATATATACAAGACCACCCAAATGCAACGCGTAACCAAGTTGTATTAAATTCTCATGGTAGTCATCAAAGAATAAGAGAGTTAGATAAACAAGGTTTAATTAGTTTACCGAAAGCACAAATTAGAGGCGGGGTATGGCGTAAGTATTTTTATATTCAATCAAGAGATAAGATGTTTATAAGATGAGTGATGATGCCGACGTAGCCAATGATTTAATGCAACACATGATTGACATGGGAGTAAGAAATGCACACGATAAAATCAAAAAACCTTCGAACCAAACGGGGAAGTGCATATGGTGTGAAGACCCAGTCAAAGACGACCGCCGTTGGTGTTCTACCGAGTGCCGTAATGAGTTTGAAAAATACGCAAAATAAGAGGAGAAAAATTGTGCAAAACGCAAAATTAAATAATTTTGACCCAAGTGCAAGACTAGCAATCCAAGAATTTGAAGCATGGCAACAAAAAGTATTTAAGAAAAATTATAAAAAAGGTTGGAGATTCTTTCAGCCCGATGCGTTTGATAGACCTACACCTCGAAGTGCTAGAGAAGCATGGGGTGGTGTATATAGACACGATAACACTGAAAAGAATGAAGAAAGAAATAGCAAAATAATGATTGCAATAGTGGTGGTTGTACTGCTATTATTATCAACCTTATGAATCTAATCACACTAGACTTTGAAACCTTTTATGAACAGGGTTTTAGTCTATCAAACTTAACCACAGAGGAATACATACGCCACGAGAAGTTTCAGGTAATTGGTGTAGGTATTAAAATTGACGACGAAGAAACTCGGTGGGTCTCAGGCACTCATAATTATATTAAAGCAGAACTAGATAGAATTGATTGGAAGACTTCAATTTTACTATGCCACAACACTCAATTTGATGGGGCTATTTTATCATTTGTGTTTGGTATTCTGCCTGCTATTTATTTAGATACTCTTGGTATGGCTCGTGCTAAACATGGGGTAGATGTAGGAGGTTCTCTTGCGTTTCTTGTAGAGAAATATAATCTAGGTAAAAAAGGCACAGAAGTTGTTGATGCTAAAGGTAAACGACTAGAAGATTTTACCGCAGACGATTTAAAACAATATGGTGAATACTGTAAGAACGATGTAGAACTTACCTATAAACTCTATAATATTTTAGGGCAAGACTTCCCTGCTAATGAATTAAAACTTATAGACCTTACCCTCCGCATGTATACCGAGCCAACATTGTATCTCGACGATGCTCTTCTACAAGAAAGATTAGATGATATAAAACAAGAGAAGGGCGATCTATTAAGGTCATTGATGGAGAGATTAAAATGCGATACAGAAGAATGTGTTCGTAAAAAGTTAGCATCTAATAAACAGTTTGCAGAACTCTTGCTAGAGTATGGTGTAATACCTCCGTTAAAGACAAGCCCTACTACAGGAAAAGATACATTTGCATTAGCTAAAAATGATGAAGGGTTTATAGCACTTACTGAACACGAAGATTCATTCATACAAGAACTATGTGCTGTTCGTCTAGGCACTAAATCAACCATGGAAGAATCTCGTATAGAAAGATTCTTAGACATCGGTGCTAGAAACAAATCAAAACTTCCTATCCCACTTAAATATTATGGTGCACACACAGGCCGATGGGCAGGCTCAGACAAAGTAAACTTCCAAAACTTACCTAGCCGTGATAAGAAAAAGAAAGCATTAAAGAATGCAGTCATAGCACCTATCGGTAATTATGTTATTAACTCAGACTCATCACAAATTGAGGCTCGGATACTTGTGTGGTTAGCAGGGCAAGACGACGTCGTTCAATGGTATAAAGAAGGTCGAGATGTTTATTCAGAGTTTGCTTCCAAAGTTTATAATAAAACAATCACAAAGAAAGATGCTACAGAACGATTCGTAGGTAAGACTTGTACGTTAGGTCTAGGCTACGGGACTGGGTGGAGTAAGCTACAACATACTTTAAAAACACAACCTCCAGGCGCAGTATTAGATGACCAAGAATGTCAAAGGCTTGTTAAAGTTTATAGAACACTTAACCATCATGTCATTAGATTATGGGAAGAATGCGATAGAGCTTTAGAAAATATGGCTAACTGGACTGACAACATGAAACCCTATTACCTAGGACATCATAAATGTTTGTTGGTTACTAAAGAAGGTATTAAATTACCTAACGGATTATATATTCATTACCCAAACCTACACCTAGATTCCTCAGAGGGTAAGAACCAATATGTATATAAATCTAGACGAGGTGTCATCTCTTTATGGGGTGGCTCTGTAGTAGAGAACGTGGTGCAGGCATTAGCTAGAATTATTGTAGGTGAACAGATGATTACTATTAATGAGAAGTATAAGCCTGTATTAACAGTGCATGATGCGATTGTTTGTGTTGTTCCTACTCAAGAAATAGAT
>Ga0214919_10007078_pt1 | contig 15246 bp, 12 predicted proteins | sample LL1503_MetaG_FD_177994 | JGI IMG/M metagenome (GOLD analysis project Ga0214919, IMG submission 177994) | Freshwater microbial communities from Lake Lanier, Atlanta, Georgia, United States - LL-1503 | ecosystem: Environmental > Aquatic > Freshwater > Lake | place: USA: Georgia | collected... | reverse complement strand
AAACTGCAATTATTCCAGTCGCACAACCCGTAGCGGATCCTGAAAGAGAACCAGTTGCGGAGCCAGTTGTTGAACCCGCGCCGATTCCAGTTGCAGAACCAATTGCGGAGCCAGTTGTTGAAGCCGCGCCGATTCCAGTTGCAGAACCAATTGCGGAGCCAGTTGTTGAAGCCGCACCGATTCCAGTTGCGGAGCCAGTTGTAGAAGCCGCGCCGATTCCAGTTGCGGAGCCTGTTGTAGAAGCCGCGCCAATTCCAGTTGCAGAACCAGTTGCGGAGCCTGTTGTAGAAACTGCGCCAATTCCAGTTGCAGAACCAATTACGGAGCCTGTTGTAGAAGCCGCACCCATTCCAGTTGCAGAACCAGTTGCGCAACCCGTAGTAAATCCAGTTGTAAAGGCCTCGCCGGGTGGAGTTGCACAGCCCGTGGTGGATCCTGAAGTAGAACCAGGAGCGGCGCCAATAGTAGAAACTGCATCAATCCCAGTTGCGGAGCCTGTTGCAGAAGCTGCGCCGATTCCAATAGCGGAATCCGTTGCGGAGCCTGTTGTTGAAGCCGCGCCAATTTCAGCAACGGAAATAAATTTTCAATCCGAACCGGTTCCACTTTCGGAACCGGTTGTAGAAGCCGCGCCGATTCCTGTTGCGGAGCCAGTTGTTGAACCCGCGCCGATTCCTGTTGCAGAGCCAGTTGTTGAACCCGCGCCAATTCCAGTTGCAGAACCAGTTGCGGAGCCAGTTGTTGAACCCGCGCCAATTCCTGTTGCGGAGCCAGTTGCGGAGCCAGTTGTTGAACCCGCGCCAATTCCAGTTGCTGAACCAGTTGCGGAGCCTGTTGTTGAAGCCACGCAGATTCCAGTTGCCGAGCCTGTTGTAGAAGCCGCGCCAATTCCAGTTGCGCAACCAGTATCTGAACCGGTAGCCGAACCTTCGCCCTTTGAGCCGCCGCCAATGATCAATAATGTTTCAAGTCCAATTCCCGCATCTACGCCTGCGCTCCAGCCAATTCCAGAGCCCGATCCCGTCGAACCACCGCCATTTGAGCCACCGCCCGATCCATAAATCATCGTGTAATGTAAATCACGAACGAAGCCAATTTTTCATCTTTCCAAGGAGAAACGAATGCCAAGCAAAATTCAAATGACCACCGCCGGACTTCAAGTTCCAGATCAACCATTCATTCCATTTATTGAAGGCGACGGAACTGGTCCCGACATTTGGAAGGCCAGTCAGATGGTGTTCGACGCCGCGGTTGAAAAAGCCTACAACGGCAAGCGCAAGATTCATTGGCACGAAGTTCTCGCCGGCGAAAAAGCTTTCAACAAAACTGGATCATGGTTGCCAGAAGAAACTCTCACTGCATTCCGCGACATGCTTGTTGGCATCAAGGGTCCGCTCACCACTCCAATTGGTGGCGGCATCAGCAGTCTCAACGTGGCGCTTCGTCAGAAACTTGATCTTTATGTTTGTTTGCGACCCGTGCGCTACTTCAAGGGCGTGCCAAGTCCTGTGAAAAAGCCCGAAGATGTGAACGCCGTGATTTTCCGCGAGAACACCGAGGACATTTACGCCGGCATTGAATTTAAGGAAGGTTCGCCCGACGCCAAGAAATTTATGAGCGCGTTCAAGGAAGCGTTTCCAGAGCAGTTCAAAAAAATTCGCTTCCCAGAAACCAGCGGCATTGGTATCAAGCCAATTTCCAAGGAGGGCACCGAGCGTCTTGTTCGCAGCGCCATCAAGTACGCGCTGAAAGAGAAGCGAAAAAGCCTGACAATTGTGCATAAGGGCAACATCATGAAGTTCACCGAAGGTGCCTTCAAGGATTGGGCCTACGCGCTTGCGGCCAAGGAATTCCGCAATGAAACTGTGAGCGAGCGCGAGACGTGGATCTTTGGAAACAAGGATTCCAACGCCGCGCTGACCACCGAGGCCAACGCCAAGATGATCGATCCGGGCTACGACATGATGACGCCAGATCAACAAGGCAAGATTCGCGCCGAGATTGATGTGGCCATGAAGTTGGAGGCAACCCACGGCGGCGGCAAATGGAAAAGTAAATTGCTCATCAAAGATTCCATCGCCGACATCACGTTACAACAAGTGCTCACGCGCGCCAAAGATTTTGATGTGATCGCAACCATGAATTTGAACGGCGACTATTTGTCCGACGCGCTCGCCGCGCAAGTGGGTGGTATCGGCATCGCGCCGGGCGCCAACATCAATGAGATCACCGGGCACGCCATCTTTGAAGCCACGCACGGCACCGCGCCGAAGTACGCCAACCTTGATCAAGTGAATCCAGGCAGCGTGATCTTGTCCGGCGAAATGATGTTGCGCTATATGGGTTGGAGCGAGGCCGCTGACATGATCATCGCGGGCATGGACGCGGCCATCGCCGCGCGCACCGTCACGTACGATTTCCATCGCTTGATGGAAGGCGCGCGCAAGGTGAAATGCTCTGAATTTGCCCAAGAAATCATTCGTCACATGGACGCGCGCGTGGCGGTCACGGCTTAAAGCGCCACTCATTTCATGACAACGCAAACACCTCCGCCACCCCAGTGGAAGCAATTCTTTCAATCGCTTCCCCGCGGAATGCGCGGAGGTTTTGTTTTGTTGATCGTGTGGAGTTTGCTGCCCATGGGCTGCGGTCTGTATTTACTCGCCAACATTAATTCAGCGCACCACTGGCTTGGTGGCGAAGACTTAAAAGCCGCCGCATTATTTGCGGCAAGCTACGCGGTGTTGACTGGCCTTGGCATTTTGCCAACGTATGCGGCCACCATCGTGGGCGGCTGGGTCTTTGGTGTGGAACTTGGTTTTGCCGCATGCGCCGCTGGATATTTGGGCGGCAGCACGATTGGTTTTGGCATCAGCAAATTGGTGTGCTCGGATCATGTCGCAACATGGATCGACTCGCGAAAGCGTTGGCGCATTATTCGCAAAACAATTCTTGAGGAAAATTTTTGGAAGGCCACGGGCATTATCGCTTTGATTCGACTTTCACCAAGCGGACCATTTGCCGTGACCAACTTGGTGCTTGCCGCATGCGGCGCGCGCTGGAAGGAATTTCTCATCGGGTCCTCCGTTGGCATTGCGCCGCGAACCTTGTTCGCGTGTTTTATGGCCGCAACAGGCGCCGCCACGGGCGCCACGGACATTCAATCATTGGCTCAAAACCAGGGGTATTTGGCTGTGATTGTGGGTATTGTGATTTTCATGGTCACGCTTGCGGTGATTGGTGGAATTGCGCGCGCCGCGCTTGACCGCGCCTTGCGTGACGAAACCACCGCAATTCGCTAACTTGCTTCACCCATGTCCGTTATAGAGATGAATCGTCCGCGCGTTAAAAATTCCGCCAGTACATTGTTGCGCGCGAAGGCGCCAGGAAAGGGCGCGGCAAAAGTTGCGGCCAATCTTGCCGCAAAAACTTTGGCGAAAGCCTCTGTCAATGCCTTGGCAAAATTAAAGAAGAAGCCAGCCGCGAAGTCCTCTCGCAAGAATGGCAAGAATGGCTGGCGCACCGCCGCCACCAGCGATCATCATGAACTGTATGAATTGTCCGTGCAAACTCCCAAAGAGGAAGTGGAGTTCATTGACAAGGTATTTAAGTCCATCACCAATCGCTTGCCCGCCACGTTTCGCGAGGACTTTTGTGGCACGCACATTCTTTCAAGCGCGTGGGTGATTCGCCGCCCAACCAATCACGCGTATGGCGTTGACCTTGATCCATCCGTGCTTGCATGGGGCGCCGCGCGTCGCAAGCAACAGCTCTCGCCGAGCGCGCATAAGCGTTTGCACACCGTGCAAGGAAATGTGCTTTCGCACAAGGGCGACTTGGTTGATGTGGTTGCCGCCTTCAATTTCTCTTATTACATATTTAAAAAGCGCGCCGAACTGTTGCGTTATTTCAAATTTGCGCGCACGCGCCTGAAAAAAGATGGCGTGTTTTTCTTGGATTGCTACGGTGGCTACGAAAGTTTCTCCGAGCAAAATGAGGAGCGCAATTTGGACGGCTTCACCTATATATGGGACACCGCCAAGTACAACCCGATTTCGGGCGAGGTTCTGAATCACATTCACTTTAAGTTTCCAGACGGCACGCAGATTCGCAAGGCTTTTACCTACGATTGGCGCCTTTGGACCATCGCCGAGTTGCAGGAATTGCTCGCCGACGCCGGCTTTAAACGAAGTACCGTGTATTGGGAAGGCACCGACCACGCCACAGGCGGAGGCAACGGAATTTTCCGCAAGGCCACCCAAGGCGAGGCATGCGCTGGATGGATTGCCTACATCGCCGCCGAAAAATAAAAATGAAAAATTATGTAAATCAACAACAGGAAATGAACGGCAACTTAGCCTAAAGTCATCCCCATGCATCCGTTCGCAATACTCGCGCCCGCTTGGCGCCGCGCTCCTGCCGCTGGAATTGTGGCCGGAGCCCTTCAAGAAGTGGAAGAAATTTTTCGTCGACAATTGCGCAGCGATTTGCCCGCCGTGAATGAATTGGCGCGACACGTGGAGCGCTATCGCGGAAAAATGTTGCGTCCAACTCTGCTCTTGCTTTCGGGTTTGGCGGCAACCGGCCGCGAGGACGAGGCCGCGCTGACGCGCAATCATAAAATGGCGGCGGCTGTTTCTGAAATGATCCACATGGCAACGTTGGTGCATGACGATGTGCTTGACGAGGCCGACACGCGCCGCCGTGGCGCCACAATTAATTCATTGCGCGGCAATGAGACCGCCGTGATGCTTGGCGATTGGCTTATCTCCAACGCGTTTCATTTGTGCTCGCTGATTGGCGACACATCTCTCAACGTGGCGTTTGGCCACACCACGAACACCTTGTGCGAAGGCGAGTTGCTGCAGCTGAGCCGCCGCGAGGATGTGTGTTTGGACGAGAGCACGTATCTAGAAATTGTGAAGCGCAAGACTGCGGCGTTGGTGTCCGCGTGTTGCCAACTTGGCGCTCAATTGTCCGGTGCCAGCGAGGAAATTCAAAAAGCGCTTGGCATGTATGGCCAGCACACTGGCGTGGCGTTTCAAATTCAAGACGACATTCTGGATTTCATCGGCGATCAAAGCGTGGTGGGTAAAACATTGGGTTGCGATTTGCTCAAGGGCAAGGCAACGCTTCCGCTGATTTTATATTTACGTGATTGCGTTGGCTCCTCGCGGGTTGACGCGATCAATGTGATTGAATCGCGCGACGGAATTGAATTAGTGCGACGCATGAACAAGGCTGGCTCAATCACTGCCGCGCAAGCGGTGGCGGAAAATATGATCCGCGCCGCGCAAGACGCGCTCCAGCCGCTTCCCCCAAGCCAAGTGAAGACACTGTTGCAAGAGTTGGCGATGGAAGTCATCCGCCGCGATCGCTGATCGCGCCGTCGCAACTTGCGTTGTCGATCAACCGCACGCCGCCAAGGCGCGCGGCAATCAGAGCGCGCGCCCCAAACTTTAATTTCGGTTCAAATTTTTCAATGGGCAGAAGCGTGTCCGGTGCGCGAATCACCGCGTATTCAACTCGAAGTTGGTGCCGCGCCAACACGCGGAGCATTTCACTTTCCGCCGCGGCAATGTCCATGTCCGCACGCGCGCATTCTTGCGCGGCGGCCAACGCCCGCGAAAGTCCACGCGCATTTTCGCGCTGATTCGCATGCAAATAGCGGTTGCGGCTGCTCATGGCCAAGCCATCGCTCTCGCGAATAGTGGGGCACGCATGCACAACAAGCTTCTGCCAGCGCGCGCCTTCGCGCCGCGCCATCTCTTGTATCACCCGCAGTTGCTGGAAATCTTTTTCACCAAAATATGCGGCTGCGGGTTGGCACATGTCAAAAAGTTTCGCAACCACTTGGCACACGCCAGCAAAATGAGTGGGGCGCTGAGCGTCCTCTAGTTTGGGTTGCGTTGCCACAAGCGGCAATTGCAATTGAATCGCCTCCGCGTTGGCCGCATCCACGCCATGCGGATACATATCTTGCACGCTTGGAATAAAAATCGCAGCCGCGCCCGCCGACTGGCACAGTTCGCGGTCCGCTTCAAGCGTGCGTGGATACTTTGAAAAATCTTCGCCCTTGGCAAACTGCGTGGGGTTCACAAATAAACTCACCACCACGGGGCGCCCATCGCTCGCCGCTCGCTTGATCAAGGAAGCGTGCCCCGCATGCAACGCGCCCATGGTTGGAACCAAGGCGCATCCATGCAGTGGAGTGAGTGATTCCGCATGTTCAACAATCTGCATGCGGCGAAGGTACTCGCCTTTTATGCCTCGCTTGCGCATAAATTTCAACATGAAAGCGCATTTGCCACGCGCATAAAAAGTTCAGATTTTCCTTTGCGGCGCCGTCAATCTTGCCTACACTACAAGATCCAATTCACGGGCCGTAATTTAAGATAGAAAGTCCGAATTTCATTCACCTTCGATACAAGCACAGCAACATGAATAAACCACGACCATTGTATTTAGACAACGCCGCCACCACCCGATGCGATCCTCGCGTGGTGGAAGTCATGCTTCCTTACCTTACAGAGGCCTACGGAAATTCCGGCAGTCGCAATCACGCATTTGGTTGGGAAGCGGAGGAGGCCGTTGAGAAAGCACGCGAGCAGGCCGCCGCATTAATCGGCGCCAACGCGAAGGAAATTATTTTCACAAGTGGCGCGACCGAAAGCAACAACTTGGCCATCAAGGGCGCGGCGCACATGTACGCCAAAAATCCAGAAGGACAAACTGGCCGCGGTCACATTATTACAGCGCTTCACGAACACAAGGCCGTGCTTGATCCATGCAAGCGTCTTCAGAAGGAAGGCTTTGATGTCACCTATTTGCAGCCGCCCGCCGACGGCGTGATCACCGTTGACATGGTCGCCAAAGAAATTCGCCCCGACACCATTTTGGTTTCCATCATGTGGGCCAACAATGAAATTGGAACCATCAATGAAGTTCCGGCCATTGGCAAACTTTGCCATGACAAGGAAATTATTTTCCACAGCGACGGCACGCAGTGGGTTGGAAAAATGCCGACTGATGTCGAGCGTGACAATATTGATTTGCTTTCCTGGAGCGGTCACAAGATGTATGGACCCAAGGGCGTGGGCGCGTTGTATGTGCGCCGTCGCAAACCGCGTGTGCGCTTGGAAGCCATCTTCGACGGCGGTGGCCAAGAGCGCGGAATGCGCAGTGGCACGCTGAATATCAGCGGAATTGCCGGCTTTGGTAAGGCCTGCGAATTGTGCCAGCATGAAATGCAATCCGAAGGCGAGCGCCTTTTAAAGTTCCGCAATCGTCTGGAAACTGAACTCGCCAAGGCGATTGAAGTGACTCAAGTCAACGGCAACGCCAGCAAGCGCGTTCCAAACATCACCAATATTTCGTTTGGTTTTGTCGAGGGCGAAAGTTTGCTCATGGGCATCAAGGACATCGCCTGTTCATCTGGTTCCGCTTGCACCAGCGCCAGCCTTGAGCCCAGTTATGTTCTAAAAAGTTTGGGAGTGGGCGACGAACTTGCGCACAGCAGTCTTCGTTTAAGCATGAGCCGCTGGACCACCGAAAAGGAAATCGATTACACCATTGCTTCAATCACCAAGGCGGTGTTGCATTTGCGAAAGATGAGTCCTCTTTATGATTTGTTCAAAGAGGGCGTGGACATTAGTAAGATTCAGTGGCAAACCCACTGAGTTGTTGAAGAAGTTTTGACTTACAAGTTTGGTAAAAAGTTGGATAAAAATTTAAGAAAGATCACACCATGGCATACAGCGACAAAGTCATCGAGCACTATCAGAACCCGCACAATGTTGGTTCATTTGGCAGCAGCAAAGAAGTTCAGGCCCGCAAAGATGTTGGCGTGGGCATTGTTGGCGCCCCCGAATGCGGCGATGTGATGCAGTTGCACATTCAAGTCAGCGACGCCGGCGTGATTCAGGACGCAAAGTTCAAGTGCTTTGGTTGCGGCTCCGCCATCGCGTCTAGTTCCTTGGCCACCGAGTGGATCAAGGGCAAGACCGTGGATGAGGCGCTGGCCATTAAGAACACTGAAATTGTGGAGGAACTCAGCCTTCCGCCAGTAAAAATTCACTGCAGCGTGTTGGCGGAGGATTCCATCCGCGCCGCTATTGAAGATTGGAAGAAGAAGAACGGACACGCCACCGCGGTTGATACCCACGCCGCTCACGCGCACTAATTCAACTCACACATTTCTTTGAGAAATCAAATTACACTCATACAACATTTTTAGGAGACCCACATGTCAGTCATCGTCACAGAAACAGCGGCCCGCGAAATTGATTCCATCATTCGTCAACAGGGACTTGACCCAGCCAAGATTCATTTGCGCGTTGGCGTGAAGGGTGGAGGTTGCAGCGGTTTCAGCTACCTGCTTGATCTCACCGAGATCCGCAAGGACAACGACGAGTTGTGGGAAGTTTCTTTCACACGTCGACCAGATGTTGCCGCGAAGGCGCACAACGAAAGCGGAGGTGGCTCCGTTGCCACCGCGACCACGCCGGATACATTCGCCGTGAAAGTGATCTGCGATCCAAAGTCCTACTTGTATGTCAACGGCACAACGATTGATTTCAAGGATGAGGTCATGGGCCGCGGATTTGTTTTCAGCAATCCAAACGCCACCACCACTTGCGGATGCGGCTCAAGTTTCAGCGCGTAAGCAAGCCAGCACAGTTCAAATTCCGCAGAAACGCCCGCTCAAATGGGGCGTTTCTTTTTTTGCCCTGCGATTCAACTTGCGATCACAAAGTAGCGCGCGAGTTTGACGCGGCGAATTTGTTTTGGCGAATCTCCCCAACCAGCGCGGGGAATTCTTCGGCGGCAACAGCCTTGCCAATCAGCCAGCCTTGCGCGCCGTCGCAGGCATTCTCCTTGAGCCACGCCCATTGCGTGACATTTTCCACGCCCACCGCCACCACGCGCGTGTTCAGTTGCTTGCTCAGCGACAGCATTGCCTGAACCATCATTCGGTCTTGCGCCGTTCCAGGCAAAGGCCGAATAAAACTGCGGTCGATTTTTAATTCAGACACGGGCAGGGCTTTCATGTTGGCCAACGTGGCCACGCCCACGCCAAATTCATCCATGCACATGGTCACACCCAAGTTGCGAAGCGTGGTCAGTGGCGCGTTGAACACTTGCGGGTTTGAAATAATCGCGGCCTCTGAAATTTCAACCGCCAACTGCGCGCCGGACACGCCGCTTTCATTCAGCGCGCCGCGCACCGTGTCCACAAAGCGCGGATTTGCCAATTGATTCGCTGTGATATTCACCGCCACGCGAATGTGCAGGCCAATCTCCTCCCACGCGGCGCATTGGCGGCACGCTTCGCGCATGCTCCACAAAGTGATCTGATCCATCACGCCACATTCCTGGGCAATGGCCACAAAGCGCCCCGGCGCAATGGACACACCCGTGGGCGATGTCCAGCGAATCAGCGCCTCGGCGCCGTACACATCGCCTCGGTTCATGTTGATTTGCGGCTGAAATAGCAATTGAAATTCCGAATGCTCCACGGCGTGGCGCATGGCGCTGGCCAATTGAAGATCATTGAGAACTTGCGAGCTCATCTGCGCGGACCAATGCACCACCGTTGAGTTTGCGCCGTCGCGCGCTTGGTCGGCCGCCATTTCCGCGCGACCGATCAAAGTGCGCGCGTCAATTTTTTCACTGGAGCCCACCACGCATAAACCCGCATGCGCGCGCAAGCGAATTTCTCGCTGCGCCAGAAACACGGGCATGCGCGCCGCAAGCGCCACGCTGTCGGCGAGTGTTTCCAAGCCAACCAAATTGCGGGGCAGGGAGATTAAAAAATTCTCCTCGTCCATAAATGTCATCCACGCGCCATTTGGCAACAGCGGGGTCAAGCGCGCTTGAAGCGATCGCTCAACTTCCATTTGCAGCGCGTCGCTGGCCACGCCCAACATATTCAGCGCCGTGGAAACATTGGTGAAATGGTCAAATCGCATCAGCAACAGGCTTCCAATTTGTTCTTGGTCAAGCGTGCTTTGCACTTGCCGCTCGGCGGAATTTTTGTCGCGCCCATGGTGCGAAGCACCAAGCCACTGTTCGCGGCGCAAGAGCGCGCTGTCAAGAACCTTGCAGATTGTTTCAACCGGCGCGTGCGCGTCAACAGTGGCGTCGGCCCCAGCAGTCGCCAACGCCGCAAGTTTGTCAGCCGCCGCGATGGCCACGACCAATGTGTGAGCAAGAACTTGTGTGGCGCGAATTTGCTGAAGCAATGCCGCGGCGAAGTTGCTCGCGTCATCCAACAACACAATGCACGTTGCCTGCGTGGAGCACGCCATTTGCAAAGCCTGATCTATTGGCGCAAACAAGCAATGTGCGCCGTTGCTTTTTAGAGCGGCGGCAAGCGTGTCGCGTGCGGAGTCAGTGTTTGAAACCAATAAAAGTTGCGGCATGTTGCGTTGGCGAGTTTAAGCGATCTCGTTAACCGTGCAATCAACTTTTATTTTACTTTTTCTAATTTTACTTTTTCCAATTGTCTTCGTGACTTTGCAAGTTCAATCGACAGAACTTTCTCATTTGGAAGCGCGGTGAGATATTCGTGAACAAGCAATTTGTTGGGCAGCGCGTCCGTGGCGTAACGCACCAATGATTCACCTTTGCTTGAACACAGAATGACGCCAATGGGAGGGTTTTCGTTGGGCTGCATCCAATGCTCGCGCGCGTAATTCAGGTACATGTGCATTTGCCCCGAGTCTGAATGCGTGAACCTGCCAAGTTTCAAGTCAATGATCACAAGGCAGCGCAGTCGACGATGGAAGAAAATCAAATCCACGCGGTACCAAACATCATCTATGCGCAACCGACGTTGGCGACCGACAAATGCAAGGTCGTTTCCAAGTTCAAGAAGAAATGATTCAAGATGGCCAATGAGTCCTTGCTCAAGATCAGTCTCAGAGTATTCGTCGCGCAGGCCAAGGAACTCAAGAACTAAAGGATGTCGAATTTCATCCTGGGCATTGACTGCGTCCGTTGCATGCGGCTTTGCGCCCTTGGCAAGCATTTTATTTTTATCGCGTGACAGCGCGGTGCGTTCATAAAATTGAGTTTCAATTTGCCGTTGGAGTTGCCGCACTGACCAACCTCCGCGCAATGCCTCGCGTTGATAAAACTCCAGTGCGTCCGTTGAGCGAGCGCGGCTGATCAGCAATACATAATGTGACCAAGGCATTGGAAATGAGCGCGCGAGATGTTGAGTCGCCTCCAATTCGTTCGACACTGTCGAACGAATTGGTGTTCTTGGAAAAGCAACATAAAACTGCCGAAATCGAATGAGATTGGATCGGGCAAATCCGCGGCCATGACGACGCGTCAAGTCTTTTGAAAGTCGTTCAAGAACAGTCTGGCCATACTCCGCACGCTTCTTTCCACGCTGCTCAAACTCAACAATTCGCCGACCGATTTCCCAGTAGGTTGCCGTCATGAATGAGTTGATCACTCGAGCGCTGCCTCGGCGTGATTTCTCTAGGAGGTCGCTTACGGTCACAAGTAAATTTTGATAGCCGGCGCGACTTGGTTTTGCGCTGATGACAGTTGATTTGATGATGCCGGTTCGAGCGCGAGTTTTTTGTATTTTTTTTGCCACGCCTGCCTCCAATTGAATGTTGAATTGCAGGGTACGAATCGATTTCGGCAGGCTCTTCTTTTATCGCTGTTTTTCTGAAGGTCTTTTGCGAGAGAGGCGGGTGCGGGGCGGGTTTGTAGTCACAGCGCTTAAACAACACGCGCTGCATAAATTAGGGTGGCGCAGGAGCTCAGACAACGCACCTTTTGCAAGAGAGTGAAACGCTTTGCAGAAAGGGTGGCACCAGTCGCTCAGACAACGCACCCCACGCGAGCGGGGCTCGCGCGGGTGCTAAACTCGCTTGTGGTGCCACCCTTTCTGCGATGCGGGAATTTGCAATGTTTGCAGGTAGTGCAACTCGCGCCATGGGGGCGCGGTATTTATTTCGTGAGTGAATTACCCCACAAATGTGTGTTATTCACCTTAAATGGTTAGCCAAAATCCGTCAAATGTGCCGCAAAATTTCAAAGTTTCTGTTGCGATTTGCAATTTCTGGTGCATACTCAATCAAGTTGACGGGGGATGATTTCACCATCAATGCCAAGCGGGGGTTATAGATCACTTGTTCACTTATGCGCCGCTTGAAATTTTCCTCAGAGTCACCACTTGAAGAACCAATTCACTTCCGCCTCGAAGCACATTATGAAGAACACCTTGAACAAAACATTCTCCCGCCACGCGATTACTAACGTTGCTCGCCTTGTGGCAGTCGCCGCTGTATGCGTAACCATGTCCGCGCTTACATTTGCCAAGCCACCAATTGCGACCCCAATCGCGGCGCCCGCGACTCAATCCAACGCCGTTGTTGCCCCAATCGTGGCTACTCAGTTGCCGCCCAGCTTTGAGCCTGTGTTGGAAATAAATCTAAACCCAGAACTTGCTCCAGAACTCGCACCCGAACTTGCACCCGCACTAGCGACACAACTTGCACCAGAACAAAAAGAACAACTAGCGCAATCCAACCAATCTAGTCTGGTGTCGGCGAGTTGCGTGGGCGATCTAAACCATAACGGCAGTATTGACTCCGAGGACCTTGGAATTCTTTTGACTGCATATGGTCTGTGCCCCGGTTGCGAAGAGGATTTGTACGCCGATGGCAATGTCAACTCCGCGGATTTGGGCGTAATGCTGATTCAATTTGGCGTTTGCCCCGCGCCCACGGTAACCGCTATTTCGCCCGCATCTGGCTTAACCAGTGGCGGCACCACCATTACCTTAAACGGAACAAATTTCTTTGGCGCAAGCAGTGTTACTGTTGGCGGCGCTTTGGCCACAAGTGTAAATGTGGTTTCAGCAAGCGTTCTTACCGCGGTCACACCAGCGGGCAGTATTGGTTCTGCAGTCAGTGTTTCTGTAACAACTCCTGGCGGAACCGGCACGCTTGCTAGTGCGTTTAGTTATTACGAAGCCGGCACACTTTTGTGGGCAACTGTGTTAGAGCAAACTCCTAATGCAGCCGTGGTGCCAGACGCCGCCGTGCGCGCCAATATTATTGCAAGCGGCTATCCATGGCGCGTGCGCGACAACTCCAGCGGCATAGAAATGTTGCTAATTCCTAGTGGCATATTCACCATGGGTTGCAGTGCGTCTATTAGTTACGGTTGCAATAGTAATGAGAACCCCACGCACCAAGTCACGCTAAGCAAGGCTTTCTATTTGGGTAAGACCGAAGTAACCCAAGAGCAGTGGCAAGCCACGATGGGCAGTAATCCAAGTTATTACAGTGGCAACGCTAACAACCCAGTTGAGCAAGTAAGTTGGAATGACATTGCTGGCTTTAACAACGCAACAGGGTTGCGCTTGCCAAGCGATGCGGAGTGGGAATACGCCTGCCGAGGCAATACCATAACTGCGTTTCACAGCATGCCTGGCTACCCCAATGGCACCAATGATGACAATTTGCTTGGAGATATTGCGTGGTACTCGGGAAACAATGGAGTAGTAGGTTCATCAACCTATGGAACAAAGCCCGTTGCTGGCAAAGCCGCCAATGCGTTTGGCATGTACGACATGTCAGGCAATGTGATGGAGTGGTGCAATGATTGGTATAAAAGTTACGCCGCGGGCAACGCGACGGACCCAATAGGACCTTCGTCAGGTTCGTACCGCGTGCTGCGCGGCGGCCGCTGGGGCGGCAACTCTTACTACTGCCGCTCGTCGAACCGTAGCATCACCGTTTCCGACAATCGCTTCAACTACGTCGGCTTCCGTGTCGCGAGGACTCCGTAGTTCCCTTTACCCTTTGCTGATTCCTTGGAATCAGCTTCTATTTTACTTTTACCCTTGCACATTTATCTCTCTGCCACTGCTGCTTCAATGCGCGACAGGGCAATTGTTGTTCATTACGGCTTCAGTGTGCAAAGTTCAAACCAGGCGAATCAATGAACGGTGTTGGGTGTATCTCAACTGCCAGAATTCACATCGCATCCGCAACGCGTACGCCCACCGCAATCACCTCTTGGTCGCCGTTCACGCGCGTCAAGTGGCCCTTGGTTCCTTGGTCATCAAGAAAGATGGCGTCGCCCGTGTTCAGCGTGCGCGTAGTGCCATCGCCCGCGGTCACGGTGATGCAACCGGACATCATAAAGAACCACTGCCGATAGGGCGAAGCGTGCCACGGCCCGGACCAGTTGGCGGCGAAGCGCACAACGGCAAATCCCAGGGCGGGTATGAAATCGGTTGCTTCAAGCGGCGTGGTGGGCGGCGCGAAGTCGCGCGTGGCAAGCGGCAGGGTGCAATCCTGAAAATGCGAAAGGCCGGCGGCGTCGACAAAGAGGCGGATGTATTTCAGCGGGATGATCATGGTGAGATGCGGCAACTTTCATGAAGGCTTGATTGAGCGCAGTGACTTGGTAGCGGTAGAGGATGGATTTCAGTGACGCTGGCGCTACGAAATGGGAAAGAATATTTGGAGACAGATTGGATCAGTGTAAACTGAGATTGCAAAGTTCTTGGAGCAAGTTTCAGGAAGGATTTTAGAATCGATATGAGCGCCGATTCTTTCGATCATTGAGATTTATTACGCGGCAAAGTTGCGTAATGCGCAGAAATAAAGGGGATATCACAATCTGTGATATCCTTGTTTTTGTTGAAATTTTTAGAAGGCGGCTTGATTTTTACTGAATACGGGGCGTTGCAAGCGTTCGCTTGCCAGTGATTTGCTTTAAGAATCTTTGGAAAAAAGGCCGTGATTTTCTGGCGCGCGATTTTGCGCGTCATGATGCGCCGCAACATGGGCCAAGGCAACACAGATGAGATAGCCGCGAGCGGTGGCGAGCAAGGCGCGGAAAGTCGCCGCGACCGTGATGCGCTTACTGCTGTCGCGAGCGGTGATGCGCGGCGTGTCGAGATGGTGCAGGGCGGTGTTCGCGCCGCGCACACCAGCGTGTTTGGTTTTGCGCTTCGTGGCATTGACGCGGTGCCGTGCGAAATTGAAGTGGATGTCAGCGGCCAAGGTTTGCCGCGCACCACGCTGACTGGTTTGCCGGATGCGTCGGTGCGTGAAGCCGTGGAGCGCGTGCAAACGGCGGTTGCAAACACGGGTTTCGCGTGGCCGGGTGGGCGCGTGGCAATAAATTTGGCGCCCGCGGATTTGCGCAAGGAAGGTCCCGCCTTTGATGTGCCAATGGCGTTGTCGGTGTTGATTGCGTCGG
>Ga0214919_10007077_pt1 | contig 15248 bp, 14 predicted proteins | sample LL1503_MetaG_FD_177994 | JGI IMG/M metagenome (GOLD analysis project Ga0214919, IMG submission 177994) | Freshwater microbial communities from Lake Lanier, Atlanta, Georgia, United States - LL-1503 | ecosystem: Environmental > Aquatic > Freshwater > Lake | place: USA: Georgia | collected... | reverse complement strand
GAGATTCTTGGAAATCCCGAGGGCTTCACGCGCCTAATCACGATGCCCGACGCCTCGGGACCAGGCCTCGTGCTCGCGGGATACACTGGGCGTTTCGTACATCAGCGCATCCAGGTACTCGGCGAGACCGAGGTGTCGTACCTGTCGTCGTTGAGTGCAGAACAGCGCAATCGAAATCTCACGGCCTACTTCGGCTTCGAGATTCCGCTCGTCATGGTGACGAAGGGACTCGTGCTGCCGGACGGATTCGAGGAGGCCGCGCACCGTGCCGGCGTCACCATCCTCCGGTCGCAGCTCAAGACGATCGATTTCTACCGGGTCATCACACCGTTTTTGGAGTTGCAGTTCGCGCCGCAAGCGAATCTCCATGGGTCGCTCGCAGACGTCTTTGGTGTCGGACTGCTGTTTACCGGCGCCAGCGGAATCGGAAAGTCGGAGTGCGTGCTCGACCTCGTGGAACGCGGACACCGTTTGGTGGCCGATGATCTCGTGATGGTCACGCGACGCGGGGCCGATGTGCTGATCGGACGTGGCCACGAGATGTCACGGCACTTCATGGAAATTCGTGGCGTCGGCTTGATCGAGATTCCGCGAATCTTCGGGATTCACGCCGTGCGACAGCAGAAGCGCGTCGAAGTGGTGGTGAATCTCACCAAGTGGGATGCGTTGGCGGAGGTTGATCGCACAGGGCTTGATGACGAGACCATCGATATTCTTGGGGTGGCGATTCCGAAGATCACGGTGCCACTGAATCCCGGCAAGAATATCACGGTCATCGCCGAAGTCATCGCGATGAACCATTTGCTGCGCTACAGCGGGCACCATGCGGCCGAGTCGTTCAATGAGCGTCTCAAGGCCAAAATGCGCCAGGCCACCGATGTGGGGCGCTATCTGCAGGACGATGACGAATAGCGGCGCGCCGAGCGCGGGGATTGTGGTCGCTGGACACGGCAGCTTTGCAGCCGGATTACGCGACGCGGTTGAGTGCGTGGGAGGGCCGCAGCCACGCCTTGCCACGTTGAGCAATCATGGGCTTGACGCCGATGGCATCGCCACGGCGCTCGTTGAGGCCGTTGATCGCGTGCGTGCCAATGTGATCTTTACCGACCTGCCCGCGGGCAGCTGCACGATAGCTGCACGGCGCTTAGCCAAGGCGCGCGGCACTATCACGGTTGTGACGGGTGCGAATCTTCCGATGGTCCTCGACTTTCTGCTCACGGAGCGGGATGGCGCATTGGGAGCCACGCTGTCAGCGGAGAAAGGACGCGATGCGGTATTGGTATTCGCGGCTGAGCCGGCGCCTGTGACTGAGGACGGATCGCATGGCGGTTGATCTCTTCCGGATTGACGATCGGCTGATTCATGGCCAGGTGGTCGTCGGCTGGGGGCAGCCCCTCGATCTCGCCTTCTTTGTATTAGTGGACGACGCGGTCGCCGCCAGCGACTGGGAGCAGGAGTTGTACCGCATGGGTGTGCCGCCGGAGATGGAACTGCACTTCCGTTCGGTGGAGCAGGCGATCGCTGATCTCGCGGTGTTCCAAGCGCGGCCTGATGATGGCATGGTGCTGACGGCTGACATCGGGACCATGCGTCGTCTGGCGGACGCGGTGCCCGTGCCTCGCGTGAGCATTGGCGGCATTCATCACCGCGCTGGGCGGAATCCGAAGTTACGCTACGTCTTCCTGACGGACGACGAGGAGAACGCCTTGCGTGCACTCGCCGCCAGCGGCGTTGAGGTCACCGCGCAGGACGTGCCGTCAGCCGCGAGTCTCTCGCTCGACGCGCTCTTGGCGGCCACGGGTGACGAATGATTGAGTTGCTCCCCTTGACGATGCTCGGCGCCATGCTGGGGCTCGATGTCGTGAGCTTCCCGCAGGCTATGATTTCGCGGCCGATTGTCTCAGCGACGCTCGCCGGCGCGTTAGTTGGTGCGCCTGGGCGCGGTGTAATCGCGGGGGCCGTGCTCGAGCTCTTCGCGCTCGAGACGCTCCCGTTCGGCGCGAGCCGGTATCCCGAATGGGGGTCGGCTGGTGTTGTCGGGGGCGCTGTTTTCGCGCTGTATCCAGAGGGGACCACCGGCGCCCTTGCCGTCGCGGTCCTTGCCGCGTTGCTCACCGCCATGGTGAGCGGGTGGTCGATGATTCAACATCGACGCGCAATCGGACGCTGGGCGGCGGGGATGCGCGACGCGATTGCGGACGGCGCGCCGGGCGCGGTGGCGACGTTGCAGTTGCGTGGGATGACCGCTGACCTGTTACGCGGTGGTGCCGTGACCTTCGTGGCGCTCGCGCTGTGGGTTCCCCTGTCGCGGATACTGCTCTCGGTGTGGTCGCTCGCCCCGGCGCCATCGCGCGCGGTCGTGGTGGCACTCGCTGGTGCCACCGCGCTCGGAGCCGTGTGGAAGATTGTCCACGCGACCACTGGGGCACGCTGGTACTTGCTCGGCGGTTTCCTGGTTGGCCTGAGTCTGATGGGGCTCACATGACCGCACCGCACAAACTTCCCGTTGGCGTTCAGCTCGCGACACTGTTGCGATTGCTCGCGGTACAGGGCGCGTGGAACTACGAGACGCTGATGGGCAATGGCATCGCGTTTGCCATGGAGCCGGGACTGCGCCTGCTGCCCGGCGGACGTACCGGTGCACCGTTTCGGGCGGCGATGGCGCGACACGCGGGGTATTTCAACGCGCATCCGTATCTGGCAGGGTTGGCGGTGGGCGCGCTCGTGCGCGCGGAACTCGACGGCGAAGATGCAACCCGCATCGAGCGTTTTCGCACGGCCTGCTGCGGCCCGCTGGGGAGCGTGGGTGATCGCCTCGTATGGGCTGGCTGGCTGCCGGGGTGCTCGTTGGTTGCCCTTGGGGTTTTCAGTGAAGGGGCGTCTCCGCTGGCGGTGGTTCTGAGCTTTGTCGTGCTGTACAACATCGGGCATCTCGGACTGCGCGTGTGGGGACTCCACGCGGGTTACCGCGATGGGCTCAACGTCGCGAATGCGCTTGGGAATTCCCTGTTTCGGCAGGGGCCAGCGGCTGTGGCGCGCGTGGCGGCGCTGACCGCTGGCGTGGTCTGGCCGCTCGCCGTTCGTGGCGTGGTTGGGCCGGCGCGGAGCTGGTTGGTGTTTGTGCTTGCCGCGGCCGCGGCCGGCGCATTTGTAGTGACGCGTCTGCAGGGGCGTCTGGAAGGCTGGCGGGTCGCGATCGCGGGTCTCGCAGGACTCATTCTCTACTCGGTGGTGCGCTGATGGTCGAGCGTCTGGTCACAGTCCGAAACAGTCACGGCATCCACGCGCGACCCGCGGCGCAGATCGTGCAGACCACCGCGAGATTCACGGCGCATATCACGATCACACGCGATGACCTGGAGGTCAACGCCAAGAGCATCATGGGGGTGATGATGCTCGCGGCTGAGTGTGGTGCTGAGATTATACTTCGCGCCGATGGTGCCGATGAAGTCGACGCGTTGGACGCACTCGCGGCGGTGATAGCCGCGGGTTTCGGGGAGAGCTAAGATGGGCGCCCGCTCCGGTCTCCCGCTCAGCGGCATCCCTGCGTCGCCGGGAATCGTCGTCGGTCCTGCGCATCTTCTGCGATGGGAAGTGCCAGAGGTTCCGACGCGAGTCATTCCAGTCGAGGCGATCCCCGCCGAACTCGACCGACTCGCCGCTGCACTCGACAGAGCCATCGAGCGTTTGCAGTATGTGCGCGAGCGCGCCGAGCGCACCGCTGGTGCGGCGGAGTCTGCCATCTTTGACGTGCAGATCAGCGTCATTCAAGACGAGGAGCTGTGCGGACGCGTTCGCCTCGTGATCGGCCAAGGATTCACCGCCGAACGTGCGTTCGATACCGTGATGGTTGAGTGGCGCGAGCACTTTGCGCGGTCGACGAATGCCATGATGCGCGAGCGTGTCGGCGACCTGACCGACGTGCACATCCGCGTACTCTCCGTGCTGTTAGGTCTCCCTGATTACGATCCTGTCGATCTGCCGAAAGGGGCGAATGCAATTCTCATTACGCATGATCTGACGCCGAGTCTGATCCTCCAGCTCGATCGCGAGTGCATCGCGGCGATTGCGACGGACGCGGGCACGCGCACCTCGCACGTCGCGATTCTCGCGCGCTCGCTCGGACTCCCGGCGGTCGTCGGCCTGCTCGATGCCACCACGCGCGTCGAAACGGGTGATCCCGTGATTCTCGATGGCACTGCGGGCACACTACTGGTGCGCCCCACGACCGCCGAGCTGTCGCAAGCGGCTGCCCGTTCGCGCGCCGAAGATATCCAACGCGCGCAGCTCGCCAAAGTCGCTGGTGCCGAGGCCATTACGGCCGATGGCGTGCGGCTCACCTTGCGCGCGAATGTGGACCTACCCGACGAAGTCGGGACGGCCGCGACGAGCGGTGCCGATGGCGTGGGGTTGATGCGCACCGAGTTCCTCGTAGTAGGTCGAGCTGCGATGCCCACCGAGGACGAACAGTACGAGTCGTACTCGAACGTCATCCGAGCATTCGAAGGCCGTCCCGTGGTCATCCGCACCTTTGACGTCGGCGGCGACAAGCTTCCGGTCGGCGGGTACCCACACGAGCCGAATCCATTTCTTGGCTGGCGTGCTATCCGGATGTGCCTCGACGAGCCGGAGCTCTTCAAGACGCAGTTGCGGGCGCTGTTGCGGGCGGCAGTGCACGGTGATGTGCGCATCATGCTGCCACTTGTCGTCTCGGTCGACGAAGTGCGTCAGGCACGATTCCTTCTCGAGGAGTCCGCGCGTGAACTGGCGGCCCGCGGGGTCGCGCACCGCGCTGACGTCCCACTCGGCGTGATGATCGAGACCCCCGCAGCCGTCCTGACGGCCGACGCACTGGCGGCCGAAGTGGCGTTCTTCAGTATCGGGACCAACGACTTGGTGCAGTACACGTTGGCGGTTGACCGTGGGAACGCGAGCCTCGCGTCGCGGTTTACGCCGTTACATCCTGCCGTGCTCCGGTTGATTCGGCGCACCGTCGAAGTCGGGGCGGCGCACAGCCTTGAGGTGAGCGTCTGTGGCGAGATGGCCTCCGAGCCTATCATGGCGTTCGCGCTCATTGGGCTTGGGGTCCGGACACTCAGTGTGGCTCCCACCTCGGTGCCGGCGGTGAAGCAGATTATCCGCGGTATTCATACCTCGGTGGCGGCCGAGGCGGTGCGCCGGGCCTGCGATGCCGGGACCGCCCCAGCGGCCGAGGCGTTGCTACGGGCATCGTTGGCGCAGGAGCTTGCCGAACACCCGGGAGTCGCGTGAGGCACTCGCTCCAGGGCAGCCGATAGTGTAATTTCAAAGGTCTCGTTCTCCCCACCCATACTCAATCACTCGCGCCGTGCTTCATCGCCATCTGTTTACCTCAGAGTCCGTTACCGAAGGGCACCCGGATAAAGTCGCCGACCAGATTTCGGACGCGGTCCTTGACGCCATGCTGGCTCAGGATCCGGCCTCGCGTGTTGCATGCGAGACGATGGTGACCACCGGCCTCGCGACGATTTTTGGCGAGATCACGACGCATTCGTATGTGCATCTTCCCACGCTGGTTCGTGACACCATCCGCAAGATCGGCTATGTTGGCGGGCAGATGGGCTTCGACGCCGAGTCGTGCGCGGTGATGTCGACCATCGACCAGCAGTCGGCGCACATCGCGATGGGTGTGGACACGGGTGGAGCCGGCGACCAAGGCATGATGTTCGGGTACGCCTGCGACGAGACCGAGGAGCTGATGCCGCTCCCGATTCTCCTCGCGCACAAGCTCGCCTTTGCGCTCTCAGAGCGCCGCAAGGATAAGTCGCTCAAGTGGCTGCGTCCCGACGGAAAGTCGCAGGTCTCGGTGGTGTATGAAAACGGACGCCCGGTCTCGGTGGACACGGTCGTGATTTCGACCCAGCACAGCGACGACGTGAGCAACAAGACGATTCGCGAGGCGGTACGTCGCGACATCATCGACGCCGTGATCCCGGCCGAGTTGCAGACCAAGTCAATGAAGGTGCATATCAACCCGACGGGGCGCTTTGTGATTGGCGGCCCACACGGCGATGCCGGGCTCACGGGCCGCAAAATCATCGTTGACACCTACGGCGGCATGGGCCGTCACGGCGGCGGCGCCTTCAGCGGCAAGGATCCCTCGAAGGTCGATCGTTCGGCCTGCTACGCGGCCCGCTGGGTGGCGAAGAACATCGTGGCCGCCAAGCTCGCTACGCGGTGCGAAGTGCAGGTCGCCTACGCCATCGGCGTCGCCAAGCCGGTCTCCGTGATGGTGGACACCTTCGGCACTGCAACGGCGCCGGAAGCGAAGATCATGCAGGCCGTCAACACGGTCTTTGATCTGACCCCCAAGGGGATCATCGAAGCGCTGGATCTGCGCAAGCCGATCTACGGCGACACGGCCGCGTACGGTCACTTCGGACGCACAAGCGAGAAGACGGTCCGCTTGGGCAAGAAGGTCACCACCTTCACGTGGGAGCGCACCGACAAGGTCGCGGCCCTCAAGAAGGCTGTGCGCGGCTAGTTGTCCGCGCCCGGTCGAGAGACGCGCATGATACCGGTACGGGTCTCTCGACTGGCCATGGATGGCACAACGGGCACCAATCTCGTTGTGCTCCAGGAGCTGAATGGCACTCGCATGCTCCCCATCTGGATTGGGCGTGCGGAGGCGGAAGCGATTGCCCGGCATCTCGAGGGATTGCCCAACGAGCGTCCCTTGACGCACGATCTCGCGCGCGCCCTCGTGGCGTCGCTGGGCGGCCTGATCAAGCGCGTGACGGTGACGCATGTCAGTGAGAACACGTTTTTCGCGCAACTCGTCGTCGAACATAACGGCACCGATATTCTGATCGACGCGCGCCCCTCGGACGCCATCGCGCTCGCGCTGCGCGCCGACGCGCCGATGTTCGCTGCGGAGGCGTTGCTGGCGCACTATCCGTCGCTTGACGATGACGAGAACGCCGAAGGCGGCGCGCAATCTGGCGAAGAGCCAGAGATGCCAGAGATGCTAGAGATGCCAGAGATTCCCGGGTTCACGAGCGCCGAGCAGGACGAGCTGTCGAGCGCGAATAACGTCGAACACGACGATGGCGGCTATCAGTCGCCATCGGCAACGGGGAAGCCCGCGTCTTCGGACTTGCAACGGTATCTCGAACAACTGCGTCCGGAGGACTTTGGAAAGTTCCGTCTGTAGGTTCATCCTTTTCGCGGCCGCGGCTGTACAGCTGCTGCGAGCGCCGAATGTGCTGGCGCAAGCAACGCCGATCGCAGCGCGTGAGGTCGCGGGCAAGATTTTGCACAACGTTGGACGTTCGCCGGTCCCACTCGGTGGCGCCTGGGCTACGCTCCATCGCGTGGGCAAAAATCGCTCTGGTCCACTCGATTCGGTGCGCACCGATGCCGGCGGTCGATACACCATGCGGTATCGCCCCGATAGCGACTCGACCGCACTCTACTTTGTGTCGACGAACTATTCAGGCATCGCCTATTTCACGTCGCCGCTTCACGGCGCCCGGGTCAGCGGTGACGACGCAACCCTGACGGTGTTCGACACATCGAGTGGTCCGGTGGCGATTACCGTTCGAGGGCGCCACGTTGTCGTCACCACGCCGGACAGCGCGACTCCAAAAACGCGTGCCGTGATTGAGGTCTACGAACTCAGTAATGACTCCACCGTCACGCGCGTGGCGGGTGCGGCCAAGCGCGCGGTGTTTGAAACGCGGCTCCCCGACGGAGCAACCGCGCCGAGCGGTGGACAGGGAGATATTTCCCCTGAAGCCATCACGTTCCAAGGGAACGTGGTTCGCGTGATGGCGCCAATCGGCCCTGGACTGAAACAGTTCTCTATCAGCTATTCGCTTCCCTCGTCGGTCAAGCAGTTCACGCTGCCCGTGCCGGTCAAGGTCTCTGTGCTCGAGGTGTTGCTCGAGGCGTTACTCGAGGGGCAGTCCGGTGGTGTGACGGGCGGAGGGGTGAAGGCACAGCAGGCCGCCACAGTCGGCGGACGCAGCTTTGCACGCTTCCTCGGCGACGAAGTTCCAGCCAATGCTCGCGTTGTGGTCGGCGTTCCCGGCGGCGGCTCCGGAAGCCTCAACCTGCGGATGGCGCTCGTCGTCACGGTGATCGGCGCCGCCGTGCTCCTTGGACTCGCTGGTGGGTTTCTGCGCCGCGGCGCTGGTTCGACGGCGCGCGACAAGCGCCTGTCCGACGATCCGGATACACTCGCCCAGCAGATTGCTGCGCTCGATATCGCTCATGGGGAGCTCGCGGAACCGACTGCCGATCAAAAGGCCGCGCACTACCAGATGCGCGCACAGCTCAAGGGCCGTCTCAGTGCCGCGCTTGCGCGACGCGACGGTTTGCAGTAACTTCGCATCACAACTGAAGGCGAACGCGGGACACGGAAGTCGGTGCAACACCGACGCGGCCCCGCCACTGTAACGGGTAGCAGCACGCCATACTCATGATGCCACTGACCAGTCGGTCGGGAAGGCGAGTATGGTTGCCCGGAGCCAGGAGACGACCCACGTTCGCGCCACGATCACAGGACCTCGGGGGAGGACTGGTGGCGTTCGCTGGATGCGTCCATAGGCCGTAGGTGGCCTCATCCATCGTGCGTTACGGGTTTCTTCCCATCTGGAAGGAGCCCGTTTTGAATTTTCGGCACGCCGCGACTGCCTTTCTCACGATCAGCCTCTCGCTGATGGCGTGCACGCGTGACGTGCCTCGCGGCGCCTCAACCACCGTCCGCGTGGACGACTTTGGGGACACGATCCCTGCGACCCTCCGGGCGCAGCGCATTGTCTCGCTGAGTCCGGTGACGACGGAGCTGCTTTTTGCCCTCGGCGCTGGCGCGCGGGTCGTCGGCCGGACGCACTGGGACAGCTATCCCGCCGAGGCGCGTGCCGTGCCCGATGTCGGGAACGGTATGCAGCCGAACATCGAGGCGGTGCTCGGAGCGCGGCCGGATGTGGTGGTGCTGTACGCGAGCGCGTCGAATCGTGCGGCGGCACGTCGACTCCGCCAAGCGGGCATCACGACGATTTCGCTACATCAAGATCGGACCGAAGACTTCCGTCGCGCCGCGATGTTCCTTGGGCTCGCTATTGGCGACTCGGCGCGCGGGGCTATACTCGGTGACAGGGTACTCGGCGAGATTCGTGCAGTGCGTACGAGTTCAACGTCCCTGAACGGCGTCGCAGGAAAGCATCCGACGATCTTCTGGCACATCTGGGATGCGCCGGTCTTTACGATCGGCAGCGCGAGCTACCTCGACGAGTTAGTCGCGGCGGCCGGCGCGCAGAACATCTTCGGCGATCGAGCGGAGTCTGCGCCGCAGGTGTCGCTCGAGGAGGTCGTAAAGCGAGATCCTGATTACGTACTCGCTGGCCCTACGAGCGCGCCAAAGTTGCTCGTGAATCCTGCCTGGCGAGCCGTGCGGGCGGTCCGCGAAGGGCGCGTGCTTGTCGTCGACACTGCGCTCGTTGGACGTCCCGGAATTCGCATGGGAGAGGCGGCACGACGGATTCGCGCGCTGCTTGATTCTGCGGCAGCTGCATCGCCACGGACCACCAACGCCGTGAAGCGCTAGCTGATGCGCGCGCGCGCCTGGCTTCTCCTGTTCGCGGCACTCGTTGTGGCCGCGCTGGCTGCGATTGCGTTCGGCTCTGTGAGTCTCTCGCTTGCAGCCGTCGTTGACGCGCTGATGGGACGCGGTGCGCCTGACGCCGAAATGATTGTGCGAGTGTTGCGGTTGCCCCGCGTCGCCCTTGGAATCGCGGTGGGCGCGGGCCTCGGTATGAGTGGCGCCGCGCTGCAGGCGAATCTGCGGAACGCGCTCGCTGAGCCGTATCTGCTTGGTGTGAGCGGAGGAGCGGCGGTCGGTGCGGTGCTGGCGACGTCGCTATCGGTGACCGGGCCTGGCCTGGTGCCCCTAGCGGCTTTTGCCGGTGCCGTCGTCGCGGTTATGGCCGTGCTCGCGGTGGCGCAGGCAGCACGCGGGCCGGGTGACGCGCGCGTGCTCGTGATGGCCGGCGTGGTGGTCGGTGCGTTCGCAAATGCCGCGATCATGATTGTCATGTCGAATGTCCCCGACCAGACGGTGCGGAGTGCCCTCTGGTGGATGATGGGCTCGCTCGGCGACGCGTCGTGGGCCGGAGTGCGCTGGACGGCTGGATACGTCGCTCTCGGCGGCACGCTCCTGATGGTCTATGGCCGTGAGATCGAGATTCTCGCGCTCGGTGACGAACCGGCACTTGCCCTAGGTGTAGACACCGTCTCAGCGACCCGGCGGATTTTCTTGATCTCCTCGCTCCTCGCTGCGGTGACCGTTGCCGCGGCCGGGCTTGTTGGATTCGTGGGACTCGTGGTGCCGGCGATTGCTCGGTCGCTGGGTGCGCGGACCGTGCGAGGGACGATCCTCGCGTCGGCCATCACTGGTGCCACACTTGTCGTTGCCGCGGATCTCGCCGCCCGCGTGGCGCGTGCCCCAGCGGAGTTACCGCTCGGCGCAGTGACCGCGCTGGTTGGTGTGCCATTCTTTTTACTTCGATTGCGCAGGATGTCATGATCTGCTTCGAAGGCGTCACGCTACGGTATCCCGGGCAGCGTACCCCGGCGATTCGATCGCTGTCATTGACAGCTGAGGCCGGGGCGGTGACCGCGATTGTTGGTCCCAACGGCAGCGGCAAAAGCACGCTCGTGCGTGCGCTGCTTGGCCGTGTGACGCCGGAGCAGGGAACGGTTGTGATTGACGGGGCATCGCTGGCGGAGCTCTCACGGCGCGACGTGGCGCGCCGCATGGCGGTCGTGACGCAGCGTGAGGAGCCGGTGTTCCCGATGCTGGTGCGCGACTTTATAGCGCTTGGCCGGTTTGCGCATGGATCGCTGTGGGCCGGGCCCACGGCCGGCGATGTGGCAGTCGCCGAGTCTTCTGCGGCACGAGCGGGCGTCACACCGTTTATGGATCGGCGGACCGATACGCTCTCCGGTGGCGAGTGGCAGCGTGTCCGGATAGCGCGTGCTCTTGCGCAGCAAGGAAAGGCTCTCGTGCTGGATGAGCCGACGACCTTCCTCGACATCGCGCACGAAATGTCAGTCTTTGAGCTACTCGACGAGCTCGCACACGATGGCATTGCGGTGCTACTGGTCAGTCATCAGTTGAATCTTGTCGCACGCTTTGCGGACCGTATTGCATTGTTGCACGCAGGTGAAGCGGTGGCCATTGGGTCACCATCTGATGTTATGCGCGGCGATGTGCTGGAGCGCGTCTACGAGTGGCCACTCGTGGTATCGCGTGATCCGGCAGTTGGCGCACCCATGCTCGTTCCACTCCGGCGGAGAAGTCCACGATGATGCAAGTGCGTACCACGCTTCTTGTCACGGTATGTTTGGCCAGCACCGCTCATGCCCAGCAGCGTGGCCCACTTGGGGCGCGCGATACGCTCAGCACCGTTGTTGTGACCGCCACGCGCGTTCCTGTGTCCACGAATGCACCAACCGCCAGCACAACCGTGCTCAGTGGCGACGCGTTGCGCGCCCAAGGCATTGCCAAGGTGAGCGACGCCCTGCGGCTCGTGCCTGGCGTGCAGATGGTGCAGAACGGTCCCCAAGGGTCCGTGACGTCGCTTTTCCTCCGCGGAGGGAACAGCAACTATGTGACGGTCCTTGTGGATGGGGTCACGGTGAACGATGCCGGCGGTGCGTTCGATTTCGGTTCGCTGAGCACAGATAACATTGATCGTATTGAGGTCGTGCGTGGTCCAGGCAGTGTTTTATATGGTTCGAACGCCGTGACCGGCGTTATCCAGATTATCACGCGTGACGGACGCGGCGCAGCCGCCTACACGATGGAAGCGGGCCGCGGCGCACGTGGTGCGCAACGCGGATCTGTCGGTGTGCACGGGGGAACGTCAGTCGCGAGTTATTCGCTGCTCGCTGCGCGCCAGTCCACCGATGGAATCCTGCCATACAACAACAAGGACGTCACCGACGTACTGAGCGCCGCGACGCATCTATCCAATGGCGTCACGGAAGCGCTGCTCTCCGCGCGGTGGTCATCGTCGCTGTATCAGTATCCCACCGAATACGACGGCACCGTCGCAGACCATAACGCGGAGCAAGTGGACCATCGCTTGGTCGTTTCGGCGGATATCTCGCATCGCCTCTCGAAGCACCTTCTGTTGCATCTGCTGCTCGGCTCGAACGAGTATCTCCCGCGGTCGAACGACGGCCCGGATACGCCGGCCGACACGCTGGAATTCTTTGGTTACTTCTCCCGCTCCGTTCGCACGCGCCGGACCGCTGAGGCGCGGGTGGATTATCGGTTCGCTGACAGGAATACCCTGACTGTCGGTGGGGAAGTCGCGCGCGATCGGGAACGTACGACATCGCTCTCGCTCAGTGAGTACGGGAACTCTCCCGGCGCCTTCGAAGCCGCGCGTCATAACAGCGCCCTTTATGTGCAGCTGCTCGGGGACGCGTCGGCGCGGTTGTCGTACAGCGTGGGCGCTCGCCTCGACCAGAACGCCGCGTTTGGAACCTTCCGTACCGCTCGGGTAAGCGCGGCGTGGACGGTGAACAGCACCACGCGCCTTCGCGCGTCAACGGGCAATGCGTTCAAGGCTCCGAGTTTTTACGAGAACTTCGCCACCGGCTACGTGGTGGGAAATCCTGCGCTCCGCCCTGAACGGACACGCAGCAGCGAGGTCGGCTTTGAGAGTTTCTTCCATGACGGCTCCGTGGTGCTGCGCGGCGCGCTCTTCACGCAGCAGTTCACCGATGTCATTCAGTACAGCGGGACTGCTCCGTCTCGGGGCGCTCCCAACTACTACAATCTCGCCGCGGCCAAAGCCGATGGCGCCGAGCTCTCAGCGGAGTGGAGGCTGACGCCTCTGTCGTCGGTCACGGCCTCGCAGACATGGACGGACACACGTACGACGCAGGCGGGCTTCGATAAGTCCGCTGGGGCGAACTACGTCGTAGGCGAACGCCTGATCCGTCGCCCGGCACAGAGCAGTACGGTGAGCGCAGAGCAGCGGTGGGCAGATGGCTCGCGCGTCCAGGTGACCGCCATGCGCGTCGGCGAGCGTGCCGATCGCGATTTCGCGGCGTACCCAAGCACGGCGGTGTCGCTCCCGGCCTATACCCGAGTGGACGCGTCAGTGGTGTTGCCCTTCCAAGGTGCCGACGCGAGTGGCCCGCAGGTGGTTGTGAGCGCCACAAATGTTCTCAACGTCGCGTATCAGGAAGTGCTGCACTTCCAGGCACCGGGGCGACTGTGGTATCTCGGATTACGGTTCGGCCGATGAGCGGGTTGGTGTAGGGGATCACGGCTACCCGTGACCGCGGCGGGTAGCCGTGCGCTAACTTTCGGTCGTGAGGATCCTCGCGACCGACGCCATCGTCCTGCATGCGTTCGACTACCGGGAAACATCCCGCATCGTGCGGTTCGCCACGCGTGATGCCGGGGTGGTCTCGGTGATCGCGCGCGGCGCGCGACGTCCGAAGAGCAAGTTCGGCAGCGCCTTGGATCTGTTCACGAGTGGCGTCGCCCAACTCTCCATGCATCCTACCGGAGACTTGCACGCGCTGAACGTGTTCGATACGACCCGGACGCGTCCGCAACTGGGAGCGTCGCTCGGTCGGTTTGGGGCTGCTGAGGCACTCTCAGAAGTCTGTATGCGCTTCGGGAAGGAGGATGACTCAGGGCGTGTCTTTGAGGCCGCTGAGCGTGCACTCGACAAGATTGGCCAAGCCGAACCCGAGCACGTGGCCGAAGCGGCGATGGCTGGCCTGTGGCATTTCGTCGCGGGCCTTGGATTCGCGCCGTCGTTGGATGCGTGCGCGTCGTGCCACGCACCGCTCGACGCTGAGGCGCCCGTGACCTTTCATCATCGTGCGGGCGGGGCGCTGTGCCCGGACTGTGCGCGTCGCGCGGTCGGTGGCCGCACACTTCCTGCGGTGGCCCGCGCGACAATCGCGACCTGGCTCGAAGGGCGCGACGCCGCGATTGATGATGACGCCAGTGCGCGCGCGCATCGACGATTGCTGCGCGAGTTCCTTGAAGAGCATGTGGGCGATGGTCGCGCGTTGCGCGCGTTTGTGAGTTGGGAGGAGTTGCGCCCAGCCCCAGCCAAGGCGGCGCCGCGATGATTCTCGGGACCGCGGGGCACATCGACCACGGCAAGACCTCGCTCGTGCGCGCCCTGACTGGCGTCGACACGGACCGACTGCCCGAAGAGAAACGGCGCGGAATTACCATTGAACTGGGTTTTGCGCCGCTCGAGCTCGAAGGCGTCGGCACGCTGGGCGTGGTCGATGTCCCCGGGCACGAGGCCTTTGTCCGGACGATGCTCGCCGGTGCCACCGGAGTCGACATTGCGCTCCTCGTGATTGCCGCCGACGAAGGTCCCATGCCGCAGACGCGTGAGCATCTCGCGATTCTTTCGTTGCTGGGTATTGCGGGCGGCGTCGTGGCGCTCACGAAATCCGATCTTGTCGATGCAGCGTGGTGTGAGCTCGTGGAGGAGGACGTTCGTACGCTGCTCCAGGGGACGCCGCTCGCCGCGGCACCGATAGTTCGCTGCTCTGCCACCACGGGGGACGGGCTGCCCGCATTGCGCGAGGCGCTCGCACACGCGGCGGCCGCGGTGCCAGCACGCCACGCCGACGACCTGCTGCGCCTCCCGGTCGACCGTGTGTTCACGGTGAAGGGCACGGGTACCGTCGTGACCGGAACGCTCTGGAGCGGATCGGTGGCGCGCGAAGACTCCGTGGTGCTCCTCGACTGGGGGCGCTCCGTTGTTGGTCGCGGGCGCGCGCTCCGGGTGCGAGGCGTCGAGCAGCACAGCGCCAGTGTGGCACAGGCGGAGCCAGGGTCGCGGGTCGCGCTCGCACTCGCTGGCGTGGATCACGACGAGCTCTCGCGGGGCGATGTCCTCGTCAGCGCAGACTCCGCATGGCAAGACACAGGGCACCTGCGCGCTGATCTTGCGCTCCTTGAGGGAGCGACCTCGCTTGGCCCGCGAACCAAAGTGCGGTTCCATATTGGCACACGCGAGGTGGGCGCGCGCGTGATTGCGCGCGACGGACGAGTCGAGCCTGGTGCACCCGTGACCGTGCGAATTGCCACCGATGCGCCAGTCTTCGCGCGCGCCGGAGATCGGTTCGTCCTGCGATCCGCATCACCGCTGGCGACCATCGGTGGGGGAGTGATTACGGACCCCTGGACCACGCGCCGCGCCAAGCCG
>Ga0214919_10007076_pt1 | contig 15248 bp, 11 predicted proteins | sample LL1503_MetaG_FD_177994 | JGI IMG/M metagenome (GOLD analysis project Ga0214919, IMG submission 177994) | Freshwater microbial communities from Lake Lanier, Atlanta, Georgia, United States - LL-1503 | ecosystem: Environmental > Aquatic > Freshwater > Lake | place: USA: Georgia | collected... | reverse complement strand
AAAGAAGTTGGCTATCGGAACCTATGCACGTTTCGGAATCGAGAGCGTATTTTAATACCCCTATCTTAGGGAAATGATGAAGAAGAGCCTTCTATTCGGAATCATTCTTTTAGCAGGCTGGATTGATCCTGCGAAAGCAGATTGGTGGGATGAATATCCACAGCCCTCCCAGTGGGTAGAGGGACGTGAGCAATTGAAAAAAGATCTTCTTGGCTCCCTTCGTAACAAAAAAACTGCTGGACTTAATCCCGATGAAGCGGATGAGGATCGGTTTCGTCTTTGGCAATGGATAGATAATTGGAGCTATTTAAATGAAGCTACGGACGCTGATGCGTTTCGCGAATTAGGAAGAAATTCTGAATTAAGGAGAGTCTTTCTCGAGAATCTGGATCCAAAAGACAATCGGCAAGCTGCGTTACGGATTTTAATCAAACTACAGACAGAAGCTCCTTCTGAATTAAGAGAACTGCCCGCACTTGCCGTCGCATTGGCAATCGTGTTTGACCAACCTTTCCCGGCCAACTGGCCTCATGAACAAACAGGTAAGGCAAGCATACCAAAAGAGGAGGTGGATGTTGTTGTTCGCATGAAAGAAGTTGCAGAGGAACAGCGTAAGAGTGCGTACATCACCAATTTAAGGGACTATAAGGTTGGAGAACTTAAATTCATCATTGATCATCCGCTAAAACGTTCGGAGTTGGATTGGGCTAGAAAAACAATTCGCAATACACTGATAAACTTCAAGGGCATCTACTCCGGAATCCATTATGACTTTTCCCGTTTGAAAGCCCCACCCCATCCGAATTGGCCGGGATCAACCTATACATTGGCGCAAATTAAATCGAACGGTGGTATTTGCGTAGACCAAGCCTATTTCACAGCAATCGTCGGCAAATCTAAAGGGGTGCCGACACTTTTCTTTACAGGGCTAGGTGACGTTGCTGGACATGCCTGGGTGGGGTACATGGACAGTCCTGGAAACTGGAAAACAGATTGCGGCGGCGGGGTGAATGAAGTGGTGGGCAGAGCACGGGATCCGCAAACGTGGGAATTTATTTCTGATTCTGAATTCGAATTCTTTTCAAAAAGGAATGAGCGATCCCTCGGATATCGTCGAGCGCAGTTCTTGACCGACTTAGCCACAGCCTTTCCCGATGAACGAATTGATGATTGGGCAAGCCTCGCCTTAAAAACAAAGCAGGATTATCTGCCTGCTTGGCGTCTTATGGGGACAAGGATGGCTTCTGATAATATTGCTAGTGAAAAACAAATGTCCTTTTGGAAGGAATTTGTAATTCGTTTTTCGAAATACCCCGAGATTGAGTCCGAAGGACTGGAGAAACTGATAGAATTGGCTAATATCAAAGGGGATGCAATGATGGAAGAAAGTTTGCGAAAGCAATTAGTGAAGAGAAATCGGGGGGGGCGTTTTGATATTAGCATTGCAGCAGCTTATGAGAATCTGGCTGCAAAATGTGAATCAGGAGATTGGGAGGGTGCAGAATCTGCTTATAAGAGGAGTCTAGTTGAATTCAAAAATGATATGGGCCTTCCTGTTTTTGCAGATCTGATAAATCCCTTTGTTAAATTAGCCATAAAGAATGGTCAGTCAGACTTAGCCAAGAGAGCGATTCAAAATGGGCGACGAGCCTTTAGGGAGGCCCTAGGATCTCCTGCCAAGGGGAGTGCAAAATATGACCTAATGTTGATGCTGAACGATCATTTCACGAAGTTGGATGAACTTCTGAAGAGGAAATCGACTATTCACTAATGACGCTATTTTCGTTCGATTTGGGCGCCTAGAGCTTTCAGTCGCTCCTCGATACGGCTAAAGCCACGGTCGATCTGGGTAATATTACGGATTTCTGATTCACCCTCAGCACAGAGTGCTGCGATAAGAAGCGCCATTCCTGCGCGGATATCGGGGCTGGCGAGTTTGGCTCCTCGAAGCTTGTCGGAGCCAAGAATGACGGCACGGTGAGGGTCACACAAAATGATCCGGGCGCCCATTTCGAGAAGCCCGTCCACAAAGAAGAGGCGCGATTCGAACAACTTTTCGTGAATCAAGACCGTGCCATTACACTGCGTTGCGGTGACAAGGGCTACAGAGGTCATATCGGCTGGAAATCCAGGCCAAGGTGCGTCCGCAAAGTGTGGAACAGCACCCCCAAACTCTTTTTCGACTTCGAGAGATTGATTCTTTGCTACATAAATATCTTCTCCCTTGATTTCAGTTCGAATCCCTAACCGTGCAAAGGTCTGGAGAATCATTCGCATGTGTTGGGGGGCGGTATTGCGAATTGTAAGCGCTCCTCCCGTCACAGCGGCAAGAGCGAGAAAGGATCCAGCTTCAAGATAGTCAGGTCCGATTCTGTGGGTAGCGCCTCTGAGTGATTTGACTCCATGAATGGTGAGGGTGTTCGTGCCGATTCCATTGATCTGCGCACCCATGGCATTCAGAAGATTTGCCAAGGCCTGAACATGGGGCTCACTGGCTGCATTATGAATGACCGTAGTTCCTTCTGCTAGGGATGCAGCACAAAGGCCATTTTCGGTGGCGGTCACGGAAGCTTCATCTAGGAGGATGTCGGCTGCGCGGAGCTTTTTTGCCTGAATTTGTAATCCATTTTTCGACTCACTGATCTTTGCCCCTAGGGCGGTAAAGATTTGAAGATGTGTATCGAGGCGACGACGGCCGATTCGATCGCCACCAGGGCGGGGCAAGGTGACTTCGCCTGTGCGGGCTAGGAGGGGGCCAGCCAAAGTGACAGACCCTCTCAGACGTGAGCCTAGTTCTGGATGAATGGTCGACTTGGGATTAGGCTTAGCCTGAAGAGTTAGCGTGCGCCGTGTGGAGCATGAGTCGGATTCTGATGTCGATAAGCCGAGGTCGTTAAGGATCTTTTCCATCAGTCGGACATCCTCAATTTGAGGAATATTCTGTAGGATGACGGGTTGATCGGTCATGCAGGCAGCGGCCATAAGGGGCATGGCCTCGTTCTTATTCCCTTGAGGTTCGATCTCACCTTGGATCGGTTTTCCACCTTGAACGAGGAACTTAGCGCCGTTGGATGTAGCCATATGCAGAAACTGCCTAGAACTATGGATAAGGGCAATCCTGTGAAGGGGGTTCTTTTTGGATTTAATCCTGGGGTTCCTTCCCTACTGTAAAAGACTTATGAAGGTTCCGATGATCGACTTAGTGGCTGAACATGCTCCGTACCGGGGGGAGTTAATCGCAGCCTTTGAGCGTGTTTTGGATAGCGGGCGTTTTGTTTTAGGACCGGAAGTAGAGGCTTTTGAGCGTGAGATTGCCGCTTGGATTGGGGTTCCTCATGCCATTGGGGTTTCTAACGGGTCCGATGCCCTCCTCTTGGCCCTCCAGGCTGTGGATGTAGGGCCGGGGGACGAGGTGATTTGCCCGACTTTCACGTTTTTCGCTACGGCTGGCGCGATTGCGAGGTTGGGAGGGATTCCGGTTTTTGTGGATAGTGCTGAGTGTTGTTACAACCTTCGGGCTGATCAGGTGGCGGCCAAGATCGGGCCGAAAACCAAGGCGATCATTGCTGTTCATCTTTTTGGTCAGTGCGCCGATATGGATCCGATCCTGACGGCCGCAAAAAAACACGGTATTCCAGTGATTGAGGATGCGGCGCAGGCGTTGGGGGCCAAGGACAAGGGGCGGATGGCCGGAACTATGGGAACCCTTGGATGCTTTTCTTTTTTTCCGACCAAAAATCTCGGAACTCTGGGTGAGGGGGGATTGGTCACGACTGCAGATCCGGACTTGGCGGAGAAGGTCAGGAAGCTTCGAGTGCACGGAGCCAAGCAGAAATATTTTCATGAGCTGATCGGAGGGAATTTTCGTCTCCATGAGCTTCAGGCTACTTTTCTCCGGGTGAAGCTTCGACACCTTGATCAAGCACTCAAAAAACGAGAAAAAAACGCTGCTGCCTTGATGGGGCTTCTTCAGGATCAGTGGAAGGCAGTATTTCCCACAGATCAGTGCCTTTGTGAAGGAGAGAATACGGAAGAACAATTTCCTGACGACACGACCTTGCTTCCGTTCTCTTGTCAGAAAGGAGATGGAAGTCAGACCTGGAATCAGTTTGTTATCCGGGTAGCCGGGACAGGCCGGCGGGACTTATTTAGGGAGAAGCTTTTACGGGCTGAGATCCAAACGGAAATTTACTATCCTGCTGCCATGCACCATCAGGAATGCTTCAGAGGAGCCAAGGCTGTCTACCCGGTGGCCGAGAAACTATGTAAAGAAGTCATAGCTATGCCTATTTTGGCATCATTCGAAGGCCTTTTCCCATTTGATAATTCATGAATCCCTCGGAAATAGAAATCATCCAAGACGCCTACGGACTAATTGCGACCATAATCCGGAGACAATACAAGGCTCACGGTCTGAAATTCATTACTACCCCAGATTATCCCCAACAGCTAGCATGTATGTCGCATCCCAAGGGAAAACACATTGATGCCCATTGGCATCCGGATCAGAAAAGGGAGATTTACAAAACCCAAGAAGTATTAATCATCCGTGCGGGTTCCGTGCGCGTTGATTTATACGATAAAGACCAAAAATACATTTGCAGCAAGATCTTGCACAATGGGGATGTGTTATTTCTTGCTAGTGGTGGGCATGGTTTTGAAGTCCTTGAAGACCTAGATATGGTGGAAGTGAAAACAGGGCCTTACTTGGAGGCGAAGGATAAAGTTCGATTCTCCAAAGTGGGTCCTGAAAGTATCCGAATTGAATAATTTCCTTTTGATATGATGATCCCAGTCAATGAGCCTCTTTTGGCGGGCAATGAAGCGAAGTATCTTCAGGACTGTATCCAGACCGGCTGGATTTCCTCCGAAGGACCTTTCATTAAGAGGATGGAGGATGAATTTGCGAAGGTAACCAGAAGAAAGTACGGCATCGCAGTTTGCAATGGAACGGCGGCTTTGGTGACTGCTTTTCAGGCTCTGGATCTGCCCAGGGGTAGCGAAGTAATCATGCCAACCTTCTGCATCATATCGTGTGCAATCGCGGTTCTTCAGGCGGGATTGGTTCCTGTTCTTGTTGATTCGGAACCAAATACATGGAACATGAACTCTGGGGAGCTGGAATCCAAACTAACAAAAAAAACCAGGGCAATCTTAGTGGTTCACACATATGGTCATCCTGTTCTTATGGATCCGGTTTTGGAGTTTGCCAGACGCCACAACCTGTTGATTGTTGAGGATGCGGCAGAAATGCTTGGCCAAGAATACAAGGGGCAGCCCTGCGGAAATTTCGGCGTGATTAGCTGCTTTAGCATGTACGCCAACAAAATCGTCACCTCGGGTGAAGGAGGCATGATTGTAACGGATGACGAGTATCTTGCCCAAAAGTGTTCCGACCTTCGTAACCTCTGTTTTCAGCCCAAGCGCCGCTTTCTTCATGAGGAGTTAGGCTTTAATTTTCGAATCACCAACCTTCAGGCCGCTGTTGGGTTGGCTCAATTGGAACGACTGAACGAGTTTAAGCGTATTAAAAGAAGGATGGGAGAGATTTATAATAAAGCGTTTGCAGGTATGGCTGAGATCGAGGTTCTTCCAGCACGAACATCCTATTCCGAAAATATTTATTGGGTCTATGGCCTTCTGTTAAGCAAATGTGCGCCTTTTGGCCCCGAGGTGATGGCCGCCAAGCTTCAGTCCTTGGGTGTTAGCACTAGACCATTTTTCGTCGGTATGCATCAACAGCCCGTTCTTGTTAAACGCGGTTTGTTTTCTAATGATACGTATTCTGTGGCGGATCGTTTGACCTCCCGTGGGCTTTATTTACCCAGCGGGCTGGCATTGACTGAGCAACAACAAGAGGAAGTTATTGCAAAGGTAAGGCAGGTTTTTTCTGCCCATGTCGCAAATTAAAAGCTCACTCTTTCAGCCAAGGATTCGAAGGGCCGCTGAACGTGATATTAATCAGCTCGTTCGGATTCATATCCAAGCTATCCCTTATTCGATTAATAGCTGCTTGGGTCCGCACTATCTTTTGGGAGTTTATCGAAGAGTATTAGAACTTCTTGTCTGTGAGGTTTGGGTCGTTAGTGATACTAGCAAAGTCATTGCCTTTGGAGTGTTGGAGTATCATGCACAAGCGGTGGCAAAATGTTTACTTCAAGGGTATTCGGTCGGTTCAATTATTTCCCTCATTCTTAGGATTCTCCAAAAGCCCGCTGTTGTCTTGTCCCTTCTTCAGGAATTATGCTCCTCTTGGATTTTTCGCAAGAGTCGTAAACCATTGATCGCACAACCTCATATCCTAGTGATTGGAGTCAATACGCCATTTCGAAATCAGGGGATTGGGAAAAAGCTTTTACGATTCCTTGTCCTTAGGGCTAAAAAACGACGGGCTAAATTTCTTTCGTTAGAGACCCGGAGGGACAATGCGGGAGCCCTTCGTTTTTACATCGGAAACGGGTTTAGGATTGTTAAAAGGTCCCCATTTGACTTTCTGCTCACAAAGAAAATATGAAGATCAAAAAAACCGCATCTCTTATTTTGCCGACCTTTAACGAGAAAGACAATATTGTCCCTCTTGTTTTAAAATGCCGAGAGGTCCTCTCTGCAAGTACGGCGGAGTTTGAGATTCTTGTCGTTGACGATAATTCCCCCGACCGTACCTGGGAGGTTGCTGCCGGTTTGCGTCATACGGTGCCGGAGCTCAGGATAATTCATCGAATTGAGAATCAGGGCCTAACTGCTTCTTTGAGGGAAGGGATTGGGCTTTGTAGGTATGATGTTATTATATGGATGGACGCAGACTTTTCCCATCCTCCGGAAAAAATTCTCCAGATGCTTTTCATGCTTGATGAAGGGTTCGATATTTGTGTGAACTCTCGCTATGTGGTGGGTGGTGGAGAAGATCGGGTAGGGAAGGGGAATGTCCTGCAGATGAGCTTGAGTCTTATGCTGAACTGGTTAATTCGATTTGTTCTCTTCACTTCATTTGCGGACTACACGAGCGGTTTCGTGGCGGTCAGGAGGGAAGTATTTAAAAAGCTCATTCTTCGTGGAGATTATGGCGAGTATTTTATCTCTTTCATTTTTGATGCCCTTAGTCACGGCTATAAAGTCTGTGAACTCCCTTACTTTTGTATGCCTAGGAGATGTGGGGAGTCTAAAACGGGCGGAAATCTTCTTGATTATTTTAAAAGGGGTCGGAAATACATTTCCACCACGTTCCGTTGTCGGTGGGGAGCTTTAGGAAGGTAGAGTGAGGATAAACGATGCGTGCACATTCATCTTTTTGGGTTCTCGGTATTGGCATATGCCTCACAGGAATTATGCTTTTCTGGCATTTGGGAAACTATTCCTTGTGGGACGATGAAGCCATCGATGGCCTCATCGCTCGAAGTCTATTGGAAAACGGACGGGCGGAAGCGTTGATTGGGAAGAATCTGGTTGGTTATCGGGATGGGGCCTTACTCCATGGCATGATCATCGAGGGTGAGCCTCCTTTCTGTGCATTTGCCGCCATTCCTTTTTTTGGGATATTTGGGCAAACGCCCTGGGCCGGTCGGGCCATTCCAGCTCTAGCCGGTTTTGCCACAGCCTGTCTGATGCTTCTATGGGTTTTTCAAGTTGCGCGTGATTCTATCTTTTATCCGCTATTTTGTATGGCTCTGTTATTTAACACCTCTTTTTTTCTCTTTTCGCGGCAATTTCATTACTACGGCCCTTCTATGTTTTTTGTTACCGCCATCGCCTATTTATGGGTCCGGCCCGGCCTATCCTTTCATCGCCTACTCTGGATAGGGCTTTGTTTCTTTTGCCTAAACCTAAGCAACTATCTTACGGGTTTTATCGTCTCTATTTCTATAGCAGTGGACTACATAATCTTTCAAAGGACTCAGCAGACTCTGAGGATTCGTCAGCTCTTCCCCATTCTGATCCCTTTTCTCCTTTCTGGGGTCATCATTTATTTGGATTGGAACCCTTTTCTGACCTCGATTGGTGGTAAACTCGTACAGAACTCCATTCAGGAGAAAATCACTCTTTCTCTGTGGGGGCTCCGCGATCTCAATCAATGTGAATTTGTTTCTGGCCTATTCTTGGCCTTGTGGCCCTGGATCCTTATTCAATCGAAAGATCTTAGGCTTTTGCGTATGACTTGTTTTCTTGGTGTCTTTTTCCTTGGTATTTGTCTTTTCTCGACCCAGCCGGTTCAAGCCACGTCCGTTTTCGATGTTCGTTATCTCATTCCTATTCTTCCCTTCCTTATTTTTCTTTCGGCCTATGTGGTTTATTTCTTTTTTCAAGCCTCGCCCCGCCTAGCTCTTGTCGTTGGGCTTGTTATCTTGGGAACAAATTTAACTCACAGGATCTTCCCGTTTGCGGCGGATCGATTCTGCACCACGGCAGACTTTTTTCACGAGTTAATGAACCCTGTTCCAGAGCCATTTGATCCGGTCATTACTTGGTTGAAGAAAAATGTTCCTTCAGAAAAGTCTGTTTGGGTTTTGCCGGAACACATGACCTATCCTTTAATGTTTCATGCCCCGGAACAAATTTACGCTTGGCAGTTCGCCGCTGAAAAACGCCAAGACCCTGTCTACAGATCACTGCCTGATATTCACTTCCGTGGTATCGTTCCCCCTGATTATGTTGTAATTTTTGGGCCAACGGTCGTGCCAATTAGGGAAATGCTTTCCCAAATGACTGTTCAAGGGGTTCACTACTATGAAGTCACTCGCTTGCTGACTTTTTGGAAAGACCTTTACCGACCTGAGCTTTTCTGGAGAACCTTCAAGCCAGTTGAAAATTTCGATCCCAACACGGAAGCTATTTATATTTTCAAGAAGCAGTCGTAGATTTATATAAACTCGGTTGAGATAAGCCCAAGGATGGCTTGTGAAACAGGGCGTGGCAGTTAGCATAAAACCCTAATGGCCAAGGGTTCTAAGAACTTTAGCTTTTCTGTTGAGGCAGGATTTTTCTTTGTGCTTTTAGGCATTCTTTTTATGGGGTGGATAGGGAATGGCCCCTCGAATCAGGAGCTTTTAGCTAACTACGCGAAGGCAAAGGATCTGTGGGACTTGATAGTCCTGAATAAGGGTTTTGCCTGGTGGACGCCAAGCTATCTTGGGGGAGCTCCCACGGCTCCCTTGGCAGGCACTGGGTTGACGATGTTTTGGATGGTTCTAGGGGGAGTCTTCAACAACCCAATCCTAGGGTGCAAGGTTTTGGGATTCCTATCACTCGCAGTTTCCGGTGTATTGATGTCTGCTTTTATCCGACGTCTTACTGGTGACGAACGTGCAGGCTGGATTGCCGCTTTCCTCTACGCTCTTGGACCGCAGGCGGCCCTCCGTCTGGCTGGAAACGAGCATATGCCGGTTATTTTCTCTATGCCGTATCCGCCTCTGATTGGTTGGGGGCTATTTGAAATTGCGACACGTAGCTCGGGAAGGGGAATCGTGGTTTTGGCGCTCTCGGTCGCCGCAATGAGCCTTACTTTTAATAAAATTACATCTGTATTTGCTCCGGTAGCTCTTGGATTAGCTATTTGGCTTCACTTCCAATATCCCCACAAAACTATGCCCTTAGTAAGGGGTTGTCTGCTTGCCGCAGGCCTATTTTTAATCTTAGGCATCTTTCCTCAGCTCCCAGGGCTTCGAGAGGCGAGTCGAATGACACTTTTTTCCAGCGATCCTCTCATCGGTTGGCAATCCAGCTTTTCCATCAAAGCGCCACTCTCCTGGTTTGACCGAGGGGGCCTCCTGATGCAGGGGATGCCCGGTAACTTCACAGTGGATGAGGGTGGCTTCTACTTGGGGATCATTGTGGTCCTTGCCACAGCTTTAGCTCTCGAGGTTCGTCGGCGTGGGTCGGAATCGAATCTTGATGGCCCCCTCAAACTCTTTATCGCTCTCTTTCTTCTCGTCCAGTGGTTCAGCTTAGGGCCACGAAGCGGATTCGGAGGAATTCTAGAGTTTCTGAAATCGGCTCAGGGAATTCAGGACTGGGTTCTGCCGATTTTCTGGATCAGTGCCTTGGGGCCGATCGCTGTTCTTGCGTTGATTTGGCCCAATGGGCGGTGGAAGTGGCCGACCTTCGCGATCGCTTTAGTAGTGTATATATTTCTTCCAGGTTTTCGCCTCTTTGAACTAATTCCTCTGGCAGGAACAGTGCGTGCTCCTTGGTCGTTCTGGCAGGTTGGCGGAGCCTTTTGCCTTGCAGGGGTTGGGGGACTCGCCGTTACACGGTTTTGTCCTGGAAAGACGAGGAGTTGGCTTCCTGCTGTTGTCATCATTGTTGCTGCTCTCGATTTCACTCCGTACTACGCCAAGTTCTTTAAGCCCGGACTTGAGGTTGGAACCTACGAAAGTTTTCTTGAGGCGGCATCCTTCCTGAAAAGCCAGCAGAAAGCTGGATCGATACTACCACTTTCTGGTCGCTATTTTTACACCCAATTACCGCAGCTGACGGGTCGGCCAATCTCTACTGAGGCTTTTCAGGCGTATTTTATGAGCAAAGGGGTTCGAGCCATCCAGGATGCGGGGGGTTCAAGCGCCGAATTCATGAGAGTTTCACTAAGCTTACAAGGGGTGCGGTATATTCTTTTGGATCGAAAGGATGTCGACACGTCCGAACAGTTACAGGCCGCGTTCAAGCAACAGTATCCAACTATCTTTGAGAATCCGTTCTTCACAATTCTCGAAAATCCAAATTCTCTGGCGCCGGGGTTTCTTGCACGTAACTACGTTTCAATTCCTCCATCGAAATATGAATACACTACGGCGGATTTGGGTTTGGTTCGGCTTTATTTCTTGCCTGTTGAAATCCAGGGAATCGAGATGAACGATCCGGATTTGGCGGGAATCATGAACCCGCAGAATGGGGAGGTTGAGTTGACTCCCGGATTCAGAGACAAGGAAGGAACTCCTTTCCGGCTATTTGATTCTTCCACGTGCCGTCATGAGGGAACAAATCTTTGGAAAGTATCACCCCAGGGGGCATCCGGCTGGCTAGTATTGACGCAAGCATGGCATCCGGACTGGCATGTATTTGTTGATGGCGTGAAGAGCGAGGTCCAGAGGGTTGCAGTAGCGTTATGTGGAATTCGAGTCGGCGAGGGGGTTCGGGAGGTTGCCTTCGCATTCGTTCCTCCAATCTGGGTTTCGCTTTCGTTGGGGCTTGGGCTTGGGGGCTGGATATTTGTTATGGCTGGGGCTGCTTATCTGCGCTTTTCAAATTCTAAAGAAACCTGGAAAAAGTGGTGGGAAGGGGACGAACTGGATTTCGATAAGCCCATTCAACCAAACAGCAAAAAAGCCTTGTCCGTTGCAAAGGATAAGCATGTACGTAATGATAAAATAACGAAGCCCTTAGTCGTTTTGCCTACCTACAACGAGGCAGAAATGATTCAGATGGCTCTCGACGAAGTCTTGGGAAAAGCCTCGAATGTTGACGTTCTGGTTGTCGACGACGGTTCCCCTGATGGAACAGCTGGCAAAGTTAAAAGCCATTCGATGTACGGTAAACGAGTTCATATCTTGGAACGCCCTGGAAAAGCGGGTTTAGGTTCAGCCTATCGTGCTGCTTTTCAATGGGCTCTGAAAATGGGGTATGATGCTGTAGTCGAAATGGATGCTGACCTGTCTCACGATCCAGCGGACGTACCTCGACTTTTGGGGGCTTTAAGTGAAGGGGCTGATATGGCAGTTGGCTCACGCTACTTAAATGGAATACGAATTCTGAATTGGCCGCAAAGCCGACTCTGGATCAGTACCTTTGGAGGTTGGTATGCGAGGAGCTTGACCGGTTTAGCCATGACCGATCCGACCAGTGGCTTTAAAGCGATCCGGCGACGTGTGTTGGAGGAGTTAGATTGGGAGAAATTCACTGCCCAAGGGTATGGCTTCCAAGTCGAGCTTCACTTCTTCGCATGGCAGGCGGGATTCAAGATTGTGGAAGTGCCAATCATTTTCACAGAGAGAAGGGAAGGGAACTCGAAGATGTCTGCTCAGATAGCGCTTGAAGCTGCAAAAAGGGTGCTTCAGTTATCAGTACGGAGGATATTTCCTTGAATCAAGCCGACTTGCCGAAAAAATTGCGTTGGCAATGGCCGTTTGAACGGGCGGATTGGCTTGCAGCTGGGGTTGCCTGGTTCATTGCGCAGTGTATCTACCTCTTTACGACTCAGCCCAATGTCGGTCTTTTAGATTCTGGCGAGTTTTTAACTGCAGCTGCTCATGTGGGGGTTCCTCATCCCACTGGGTATCCTCTTTGGACGATTGGGGCTCATATTTTTAAACTCTTTCCATTTGGAAACGGGGCATGGGAAATAAATCTCTTTTCGGGTTTTTGTTCCGCCTTAGCTGTTGGAATTGTTGGGCTTATCCTATGCAATTCTTTGCGCTGGGTCGGGGTCAGAGAGCGGGTTGCTCAGATTTTGGCCATCGCTTGGGCAGTGGCACTCGCGTGCAGTGTTTCGATGTGGTCGCAGGCGGTCATCGCCGAGGTATATGGATTACACGTTTTGGTTGTGATGTTCTACATATGGGTTCTCTACCGTTGGGTGAGAGAACCTGCGTGGACAAACGGATTGGCATGGTCTGCTTTCTTCTTTGCCCTTGGGATGAGCAATCACCATTTGATGATTGCTCTAGCACCACTTCCAGTCGTCGTGATGCTTTTAGTGCGGCGAGATCTTTTGGCAGAGGGCCTTCTTTATCTTTGTGGTGCAGCGGCACTCGTTTACTTGGGTTTCGGAAGTATTTCAGGTGAACCCGCTACGTGGCACTCTTCAGTCCGTTTTGCTTGGTGTGTGGGAGTTGCACTCGTTTTATGGGTGATCATTAGGCGAAGATTGACTCACTGGAGAATGGGATTATTGGTTCTTTTGGCGGTGATGATGGGGCTATTGCCCTACTCCTATATGCCTTTGGCATCAGAGACGAACCCCCCTATGAACTGGGGTTTTACAAGTACAAAGGAAGGGTTCTTTTATTCGGTCAATCGCAGTCAATATTCAGGTAAACTTTCAGACCAGCTTCTGAAAACTGTGGGTCGGGCTATGGGTGCAGCTCCCCAAGAGCTTCTTGATCCGCCTGCACCTCCGGCTGGATCTCCTCCAACTGCATCCTTTGGGGAAACATTGGGAAAGTTTTCCCAGCTATACTGGCGTAAACTTGTCGCCAATTTCACTCCTTTATCGATTCTGGCACTTGTTGCTTCCGTGGCTTTTTTAGGTGGGCTTCCTCGTCTTGGTCGAACTTGGATCCAGGTGACGGCTCTAGGCTTTCTTTTGGCTGGATTTCTCCAGCCTGCTTTTGATCAGGCTGGCGCTGACGAAGCCGCCTGGTTGCTTTACATGCCATACTTGGGATTTTCCCATGCATTTTTCGTTCTCTTGGCAGGATTGGGGTCCGGGTTAGCGATCCAGCGGTGGGCGAAAAAACCATTCCACGCAACTGCTACTGCAATAGCTCTGGGGGGTGTCATTGCTGCTTTCAGCTTCAGACAGAATTTAACCTTTTGTAGTCAACGTGATCACTGGTTTGGATGGATGTATGGGCGGGATATGCTGGCGGATCTTCCCAAGGACAGTTTTGTATTTGGGGGTACTGACCCTGGACGTTTTGTGCCTACCTATATGATCTTGTCCGAGAGCTTTGAGGATAAGAAGAATAAGAGAGATCCTAACTTTGATCGGCGCGATTTATACATTATTACGCAGAACGCGTTGGCGGATGCATTTTATAACCAGTACATCCGAAATCACTACTCGACCGATCGACCTGCTCCGCGTGGATGGATCGACAAGTGGCTAGGACGAGACAAACACTTTCCAAAGGCGCCCTTGGTATTGCCACGGCAAGAGGATATTATGGCAGTTTATCAGGCAGCGATCGAAAAAAGGCAGAGGGATCCTTCGGCCGTTGATCCTAATTCCGACCCAACGGTTTTAAACTCATTGGTGGGGGAATGGATTTGGCAAAGGAATAAAGATCAAAGAGCCTTCTTTGTTGAGGAAAGTTTTCCGATGGAGTGGTCTTATCCAAGCGCAGTTCCTCACGGACTTTGCTATGAAATTAAGAAAGATCCTGTTCCTGTCCTAAACCCTGACCTTGTTCAGGGGGATATGGATTACTGGAGAGGGTATATTGACCACCTGAAGAAGGACCCTCGGTTTGAGGATGATATTGATGCTCAGAGATCCTTCTCAAAGCTTCGGAATACAGGTGGAAATATCTACAAGTGGCGCAAGATGCCTCAAGCAGCTGAGCAGGCATATCGTCAAGCGCTTGAGTTATGGCCTGGCAATACAGAGACTCTAAATAACTTTTCAGATCTTCTGTTAAAGCAGAAGCGAGCCTCAGAGTTGAGGGATATTCTCGAAAAGGCTTCTAAGGATGATCCGAATAATGGGTTGCTAGCACTGCTTTTGGCAAACTGCGAAAGACGGATTACCCTAGCAAAGGAGATTGACGCTTTGGAGTCTCAGTGGAGTGGAAAATCTAAAGATGTGAAGGTTTTTCAAGAGTTGCTTGGAAAATACTCCGAGGATGGAAACCTTGCCAAAGCCGATCCCTTGGTGGCCCAAGGGGCCTCTCTATTTGCGACAAATGTGGATGTTTTGCGGGATGTCGTGAACTACTTCGCAATCCAGAATCGAGTCCCTATGGCTATCGAGTATGGAAAGAAGCTTGAAAAGCTTGTTCCTGAGGACGCCGAAGTGAAGCTTGGGATGGCTAAGTTCTTCATGGCTAATGGTAATCGATTGGAGTTCTATAAACTTCTAAAAGAAGCTATTCGTCTTGGGGGGCTACCCATGCGGGAGAAAGTTTCCATTGAACCTATTTTTCAACAGATTCAGAGTGAGCCTGATTTTCAAAAGCTCATCAGAGCTTCTCAGTAGATTTTAGGAAACTGGACTGCCTTATATTCCACTTTTCTTCTTTGTCCGAGCATATCCCAAGACATTTCGTTAAACTTCTCAGAGTAATATCTGAGATGAGTTGAGGGCGAGGCCTATTTTTTCGTAGGGGGTGGTGTGGGGGTCTGGGATGAAGGTGTCGTGGTCGCAGATTTTGAGGTGGGAGGGGGAGTGGCTGAATCATCAGGAATGGCTAAAAGTCCTGCCTCTGTCCAAGGATTGGTCATGGATACCAACGCCTTGCGTTTTGCCGCTACTTCATCTGTTTGGATCGGACTTGCATTATTTCCCCAGTCACTACGAATGTAGGTAAGGATTGCCGCAA